>TARA_B110000858_G_scaffold193768_1_pt1 | contig 63885 bp, 65 predicted proteins | sample TARA_B110000858 | Tara Oceans TARA_B110000858 (sample SAMEA4398247) | marine metagenome | biome: Polar Biome; feature: [SRF] surface water layer (ENVO:00010504); material: water (ENVO:00002006), including particulate matter (ENVO:01000060) such as... | depth 5 m | reverse complement strand
GCTGTCTGCGGAGCTTACGCTCCTTTGATTTTTGTGTAGATTGTCTCGGTGCGACGCCTTTTGAGAGTTTTGGCCATTGACCACCTCTCCAAAAATCGCGGGCATAATAGCACAGACCTAGCGGGAACGAGAAGCCGACTCCTAAACTACTTTATTTTCTTGGAAACGCTTGATTTCATTGGCCTCGAAGCCTAGGTCAGAGAGGATTTCTTCAGTGTGTTGTCCCAGTGCCGGAACTGGGCCTAAATTGGGCTCGTAGTTGCTGTTATTGCCCGGTGGTTTGAAGCTTTTAACGGTTCCCTCGGGTGTCTCTGTGTTGATAATTCGATTGAGTGCGTGTAGCTGGGGGTGATCCCAGACTTCCGGCATGTCATTTACATTGGCGAAGGCTATTTGAGCCTGGTCGAGCTTATTTGCCGCTTGCTCGGCGGTGAGCTTGGAGAACGTTTGCTCGATTATCTCTTTTAGTGGTTCTCGATTGGATGAGCGAGAGAGGTTTTTGGAAAATCTTGGGTCGGTTGCGAGCTCTGGATTCTCGAGTACGTTTTCGCAGAAGGCTGCCCACTCGCGCTCATTCTGCAGGCCAATCATGATGACTTTCTCATCGCTAGTTGCAAAGGCACCATAGGGATAGATGCTGGCGTGATCCGAGCCTGTTCTGCTAGGTGCTGATGCCCCTTCGTAGGCGTAATTCAGTGGAAAACCCATCCACTCGACCATGGCTTCGAGCATGGATATGTCGATATTGCTGCCTTTGTTTGTCTTCGAACGTTGGATTAGGGCGGCCAATATAGCAGCTTGTGCCTGCATGCCGGCGGCTATATCCGCTATGGAAATGCCGCTCTTAACCATTTCATTCTGGGTGCCGGTGATGCTGAGGAATCCAGCCTCGGCCTGTACTAACAGATCGTAGGCCTTCTTTTTTTCATAGGGGCCAGTTGGCCCGTAACCGGAGATATTGCAGACAATGAGTTTTTCGTGCTGCTTGTGTAAGCTCTCGAAATCGAGACCCATTCTGCGGCTTGCTCCCGGTGCGAGGTTTTGGACAAGTACGTCGCTGCTCTCTAATAGCCGCTGCATGATCTGCCCAGAGTCCTGATGTTTTAAATCCAGAGTTAGGCTCTGCTTCGATCTATTGGTCCAGACAAAGTGTGAGGATTGGCCCAGTATGCGATCGTCGTAGTGGCGGGCGAAGTCACCGGTCTCTCTTCGTTCTATCTTAATAACGCGCGCGCCGAGTTCTGCAAGTTGTCGGGTACAGAGTGGGGCGGCGATTGCGTGCTCTAGTGAAACTACCGTTATGCCATGTAGTGGGGCTGTATTACTCATTGAGTTTTACTCAGCTCTGCTTGGGCTTCCATGCAGAGATTGCCGTCGTTGTCTGCAATCCAGAGTTTAGCCTTACCCGTATTGTCTGGTTTATTGCCGCGAATATGAAAGGACTCGATATCGAATACCGGTTTCATTGCCTTGAAGCTGAAGTTTGATACGTTTGCATTGGGATAATGGCCGTTAAGCAGTTCCAGTAAAAAGGTAGCCAGCATTGGTCCGTGCACAACGAGTCCGGGATAGGACTCTACATCCTTGCAATACTCTCGGTCATAGTGAATTCTATGTCCGTTAAAAGTCAAAGCGGAGTAACGAAATAGCAGCACTGGATCGGGGGTGACTGTCCGCGTAAAGTCGAAGTGTTCGTCGGCCTTAATAGCTGCTTTCGCGGAGGTCTGGCCGCTGGCCATATCTCTGAAAACAATATCATGTTCCTCCTGCAGCGCTACGCCCGAGCTATCGGATAATTCGTGTGCGACACAGACGAAGCCGAGCTTGCCGGATCGGCCTTCTTTCAAAGTTATCGATTTAATCGTAGACCTGCGTTGAATGTTTTCGCCAGCCAATAAGGGACGGATGAACTTCAGTCTACTGCCGGCCCACATGCGTCGCGGCAGAGGAATGGGCGGCAAGAAATCTCCGCGCTTTGGATGCCCGTCCTCTGCAAGTTCGGACTGCTTAGCGGGCGCAAGAAAGTACAGCCAATGCCAAAGTGGGGGCAGTGCATCGCCAGTTGAGAAGGGAGTGTGATTCCGCTCCAGAGTTGCAGCGAGGCCTTCCAGCGGCGCGGTTGTTAGGATGCTAGACGTAGACTGTGTCTTGCCTATCCATTCCTGAAATTGCTGTTCTGAAGCATTCTGCATAAGGGGTGTATCTTTCGCTGTTGCCTTAAACTTTCCGAGCGCCTTAAAGGGTGCTAACTTGTTAGAATCTAATGGATGATGATGCAAGAAGCCAAAAGAATTATCTTAGCAGCATTCTCGAGACTTATCTTTGGCTGTCTCGCCCGTATAGTACGACCATGAACGTCGCTGGAGTTTAAGAGTGAAAGGAAAGTATTTTGAAGAGCTAGAGATTGGAATGTTGTTTGAGCATCAGCCTCACCGTACGGTGACAGAGTCAGACAACCTAACATTCAGTACCATGACTCATAACCCGCAGCCGTTGCATATCGATGCTGAGTTTGCAAGGACAACGCAATTCGGTCAGATACTAGTGAATAGCTATTTCACTCTTGGCCTAGTGGTTGGCTTGTCGGTTGGCGATACCACCTTGGGCACAACGATAGGCAATCTTGGGATGGACAAGGTGGAGTTTCCTAATCCAGTCTTTATTAATGATACCCTGCGTGTACAAACAAAAATTGTAGACAAGCGAGAATCTAAAACAAAGCCCGATAGAGGTATAGTGTGGTTTGAGCATATTGCTATCAATCAACGAGACGAGATTGTTTGTGAATGCATCAGAAAAGGTATGATGCTGCGACTGCCAAAATGAATAAAATCTCTAGGAATAATTCAAGGTTAGTTAAAGGATAGTCAAATGACATTGCGACGATCGATTCACTTCGTCCCCGGTGACAACGAAAAGATGCTGAACAAGGCCTTGGGTCTTGCGGCGGATTCCTTAATTCTCGACTTAGAGGATTCGGTAGTGCCGGATCGTAAACTGTCCGCGCGAGGAGAAGTTTGTGAATACTTGTCACACGCCGACTTCAATAAACAAGAAAAGCTCGTGCGCATCAATCCAATGGATTCAGAATGGGGAAGAGACGATCTGGAAGCGGTGCTGCGGCATCGGCCTGACGGGATCGTATTGCCTAAAGTGTTAGATCTGAAGGCCGTGCATGCCGTTGATCAGTTGATAGTGAATCAAGAGAAAAATGACGGCGCTGACTACAGCGATATCAAACTGCTGCTGATTGGAACCGAGATGGCCGCGGCGGTTTTTAATCTCGCGGAGATGGTAAACCACGAGCGTGTCGATGGCCTTACCTGGGGGGCAGAGGACTTATCTGTTTCCTTGGGTGCGCGTGCGAAGCGCGATGCGCAGGGTAATTACTTAGAGGTGTTTAGTTTTGTACGTTCGATGTGCCTGCTCGCTGCGGTGGCGGCCAAGGTGCAGCCGATAGATTCGGTGTATGTCGATATTAAAAACACTAAGGGTTTAGAGCAGGAGTGCAAGGCAGCGGCCGACATGGGTTTTACTGCGAAGCTGAGTATTCACCCCGATCAGATCGATATCATCAATGCGGCGTTCACACCGAGCGCAGCAGAGATAGAGGCGGCGACAGCATTAGTGGCAGCATTTAAAGAGCAGCAGGCGGCCGGCAAGATGGCCTTTAGATTCGAGGGCGAGATGGTTGACGCGCCCCACCTCAAGCGAGCGCAACAAGTATTAGTACTCGCGCGATCCGCTGATTTGGAGAACAGTTAGTCTATGGATTTTTCTGAGACACAAGAACAGAGTCTTATTCGAGAATCGATTCGCAAGCTTTGTACTGCCTATCCCGATGACTACTGGGAGCGATGTGATAGAGAGAAAGAGTTTCCACTAGACTTCTTTAACGAGGTTGCGAAGGCGGGCTGGATCGGCATCGCCATGCCAGAAAAATACGGAGGTGCAGGCAAGGGCATTCAAGAGGCAGCTATCGTATTGCAAGAAGTGGCAGCATCCGGCGCTGCTATGAATGGCGCAACACCACTGCACCTATCTATCTTCGGCATGCACCCCGTCGTAAAACACGGCAGCGAAGCCATGCGCGAAAAATACCTGCCTGCAGTTGCCAGCGGCGAGCTTCAAGTTGCCTTTGGCGTTACTGAACCGAATGCCGGTAGCGATACAACCTCCATAGAAACCAGCGCGAAGCTCCACGACGATCATTATCTGGTCAGAGGACGAAAAATCTGGACGACCAAGGCCTTTGAGTCGGAGCGAGTGCTGTTGTTGGTGCGCACCACGCCGAGAGACAAAGTTAAGCGCAAGACCGATGGCATGACCTTGTTGCTAGCGGAGTTGAACAAGCCCGAGGTGCACATCTCGGCGATCGAAAAGCTAGGTCGCAATGCGGTTAGAACCTGCGAGGTTGTGTATGACGATCTAAAGGTCTCTGTTGAGGACAGAGTAGGCGAAGAGGGCGAGGGCTTTCGCTATTTGCTAGACGGCTTGAATGCCGAGCGCATTCTCATCGCATCAGAGTCGATTGGTATAGGCCGGGCAGCACTACGCCGTGCGGTTCAATACGCCAACGAGCGTGTCGTCTTCGACCGTCCCATCGGCAAGAACCAAGGCATCGCCTTTCCCTTGGCTGAGGCACGTATGAAACTAGATGCGGCCGAGCTGATGACCCAAAAGGCCGCCTGTTTAATCGACAACGGTCAGCCCTGCGGCGCGGAGGCGAATATGGCGAAGTGGTTGGCAGCCGAGGCTGGATTCTTTGCCGCCGATGCGGCGATACAGACACACGGTGGCTTTGGCTACGCAAGGGAATACCATGTGGAGCGCTACTGGCGTGAGGCAAGGCTAATGAAACTTGCGCCTATCTCGCAAGAAATGATTTTAAATTTCGTCTCAGAACATGTGTTAGGTTTGCCGCGTTCTTACTAGATGAATCGCACAAATTGATGTGCTGATGCAGTTAGTAACGAGTCCTCGTTCTCAAGCTAGGCAGTAATGTCCTTTAACGCAAGCCCTGCCTCTGTATAAGCGAGGCCTAAATCTTTAGCCACTTCGGGTCGAGTCACCCGACCTCTGCACACATTTAATCCATTGCGCAGATGCTTGTTTTCGGTCAGAGCCGCGTACGTGCCCTTGTTCGCCAACTCTCGTATAAAGGGCAGCGTGGCGATGTTGAGTGCCTCGGATGCAGTCTGTGGTACGGCGCCGGGAATGTTCGAGACACAGTAGTGAATGACTCCATCGATCATGAAGCTTGGGTTCTTGTGCGTAGTTGGTCTGGAATTTTCACAGCAGCCGCCCTGATCGATGGCAACGTCTGCTATCACAGAGCCGGGCTTCATCTTCTTTACGAGACTTGCAGGAATGAGTTTGGCGGCAGCACCGCCTGGAACTAATACGGCGCCAATTAATAGATCTGCATCGATAGCATTTTGCGCTAGTGTTTTTTCATTCGAGATAAGGCAATTCACTTGACCGGAAAATTGTTTATTCAGTTGTTGTAGTCGCTGCTCGGACTTATCAAGAATTGTTACCTTTGCGCCTAAGCCGAGTGCAATCTTGCAGGCATTCATTCCAACGACTCCGCCACCGATAATAACAACGTGCCCAGGGGGAACTCCAGTCGCGCCACCGAGTAATACCCCCATGCCTCCCTTGTGTTTTCCCAGATGAGCGGCCGCTTCCTGTACGGAAAGCCTGCCTGCAATCTCTGACATCGGCGTTAGCAATGGCAAGCCGCCTTGATCGTCGGTGACTGTTTCATAGGCAATGCATACCGCATTGCTATCGATGAGTTCCTGCGCCTGCTCAGGATCGGACGCAAGATGAAGAAAGGTGAAGAGAGTGTGTTTCGGCTTCAGCAGCATGCGCTCGACGTGGTTAGGTTCTTTCACCTTCACAATAAGCTCGGCACAATCAAATAGAGCATCCGCATTGCTAGCGATTTTCGCACCGGCTAATTCGTAGTCTTTGTCGCTACAGGAGATGCCGAGGCCGGCATGGTGTTCGACCCATACCTCGAAGCCATCATCGACCAGAGTCTTTACCGAACTTGGGGTGAGAGCGACGCGATATTCCTGCTCCTTGCTCTCTTTGGGGCAACCTATTTTCATGCGTATTCTCATCGCTAGTTACAGGCCTTTGGCCCGGCTCAGCATGCCTGCTTGGAAGCGGAGTTAAACCTAAGGGCTATCTAAAGTAAGGCATATCATATATAAAATATGCTCTATTGATGCACTTATCATTGAAAGGCTTACTCATGAGATCACCCCTGAACAAAATCACCGGCCACGGATTGCTACTCGCGCTAGGCCTTTTGCTTAGCCTCAATCTCAATAGTGTGTCTGCGCAGGATCTGGACGATCCAGAAATTCAGCGTGTCGCACCTTTTCAGGTTTTCGATAATCTCTACTACGTGGGTGCTAAATGGGTCTCCGCTTGGCTGCTGGAAACCGATGAGGGGCTGATCCTATTCGATACCATGTATGGCGAGCTTACCGACCTGATAATTGATGGTGTCCGTGAGTTGGGCTTCGACCCCGACGATATTCGCTATGTGGTGGTGAGTCATGGTCACTTCGATCATGCCGGAGGCACCAAACGCATGCAGGATGAATTTGGCGCGGTGGTGTTAATGGCTGAGGAGGATTGGGCGCTGACAGAGGGAGCTCCCGGACTCCGTGAATTTCCCAAGCCCGCGCGTCATCTTACGGTAATAGATAATGGCACGGCGAATCTCGGTAGCACTGAGCTACGCTTTATTAAGGCACCGGGTCATACAAAAGGTGTCACCTCGACACTCTTCACAGTGTATGACAACGGCGTCCCAGCCCAAGCTCTGATGTTCGGTGGAGTAGGGCAAAACTTCGAGGGCGTAGAGCTCACTGAGATGTACATCGATAGCGTGAAACGCCTGCAACAGCTGGACGATATTGAAGTTAATATCCCGAACCACGAAGGCTCCGGTGATGTCTTCGCGCGTTACGAATTACTCAAAAAACGCCAAGCAGGTCAGCCACATTCTTTCATCGATCCAGAGGGTTTCAGTGCTTGGTTGGACGAACTGTTAGTCATGGCCGAAGCCAAACTAGTCGAGGAAAAGGGAAAATAGAAGCCGCAACGTTTTCTAGAAAACCTATCTAAGCTATTGAATTAGCTAAAAAATAAAGCCTAAGTTAATGTAGATTATTGGATCTGCCACTGCGCAAACTGCCGCCGCGCCTGACTCAACTGGTCCTTGCTCATACGGCCCTGTAGCTCCGCAAGCAAGGCATCCGCTTCGGGACTCTCATTAGCCAAGGCAATGTTCGCCCAGGCATGTGCGAGCACTAAATCGGAGTTGCTCGCATCGTCAGAAAAGAGCTTAGAGAAATAGGCAGATAAGCGAGCCAATACCCCGGGATCCTCATTCGGCATGATCTCCCCATCGGCATACATATTGGCAAGAATAAGCGCTGCATTGGCATGTCCCGCCCATGCAGCTAACTCGAACATTTCAACAGCTTTGTCTGCATTAGCCTCTACACCATCGCCGGAGAAGTACAGGCTACCAAGATTAAACTGTGCCGCCACATGCCCCTGTTGCGCAGCCGCCTCGGTCCAACGAAAGGCCTCAGCAACATCCTGATCGACACCCTGACCGGTAAAATACAGAATCCCCAGATTATATTGCGCCAAATCGAGACCTTCCTCAGCGGCCAGCGTAAATTCATGCAAGGCGGTTTCGAAATCGCCCTTAAACGCAGCATTCACCCCGTCCTCGTAGTCGGCAAGCAGGGAAGGGGAGCTCATTAGCAGAAGGGCGCAGCCGAGCGCCCGCAATCTGCGGCTTGGGGTATTTATTGCATTGATTTTGTTCATGATCGCTATGGTATTACAGCTCATCTCTAGAGAAAACAGGCAGAAGACAACAAGAGTGATTTAAGTCTATGAAAAATCATTCATTTCGCTATAATACCGCCCTCTTTACGCACCGGAGCTTAGGCAGAAGGTGTTGAAGAGAGAAGTAAAGGAATGCGCACCCGTAGCTCAGCTGGATAGAGTACCTGGCTACGAGCTAGGGGTCGCACGTTCGACAAGCGCGTAAGCGCGCTGGACGGCTGCAAGCCGCCCCGTAGGGAGAGACATTTATCTTAGATAAATGTCGAATCAAAGGAGCGAAGCTCCGCAGACAGCCGAAGGCTGCCCGCAGGGGTGAGTAATTTGGCTAAGCCAAATTGCGAATCAATCGTGTCGGAGCGATGCTGCAGCTTATTGAAGAAGTAGAACAAAGAAAGTTTTAGAAATACGCACCCGTAGCTCAGCTGGATAGAGTACCTGGCTACGAACTAGGGGGTCACACGTTCGAATCGTGTCGGGTGCACCAAACATAAAAAAGGGGACCTTCTAGGTCCCCTTTTTTATGTTTGGCATTCCCTGCCGATTCCACGTGCCCCTGCAGCCAAGTAGTGACCGAATACACACACCTGACTCCCTGAGTGTAGTTTGAGATGAGTGTTCAATTCTTTCTTTTAAGCTATTAAGCTATTAGTATCCCCTATGGTTCGTTTATATCCATATCCATATCCATATCCATATTCAATTGTATAATTGACTACCACAGAGCTACTTTATGATTGACTCTGAAAGCAGCCAAGTCGTTGCTAACGGTTGTCAAGATGCGGAAGTAGCGAACCTCAATTCTGAGGTTTTGATGATGAAGGGAGACAACAAATGAACCTGCGAGCTTTAATTTTCAGCAGTGCCTTTTTACTCGCTGCCTGTGACAGCGAAACAGAAACAGTTGATGTCGCTGACGCAGGCACTAGTACAGGCGCAGAAGCAGCTGACAACGGTGCAGCAAGTGATACTGGCCCGACAGAATCGCCTGGAAGTCAGCTAAATCTGCTAACAATTCCGAAAGACATTTTCAGCGCACTCCCGGAAAAGAATGCTACACGAACTGCGCTTTTTGGCGACTTGCATGTTCACACCACCTATTCCTTCGATGCTTTTGCCTTTGGTACTATGGCGACGCCTTATGACGCTTATCGTTATGCCTTGGGCGGCACTATCCAGCACCCGGCTGGTTTCGATATGACATTACGCGTACCCCTGGATTTTTATGCGGTCACCGATCACGCCATGTATCTTGGTATGTCGCTTCAGGCAGCCGACCCGAGCTCTGAAATAGCCAAGATTATGAACTTAGATTACATGGAGAATCTCAATTCACCGGAAAATCTAATACTTGGTAACACGCCGCAACGTAACAGTGCTGCTGGATCTTTTCTCCCTGATGCCATAGCTCTGATGAGAGATGGGGCTCTTAGTCAAGACATGGTACATGACATCACCCGCGATGCTTGGAAAGATACTGTTGCCGCCGCTGAACAATATAACAAGCCAGGTGAATTCACGACTTTTGTTGCTTATGAGTACACCACCTGGTCGGCCGGCATTGGAAATTTGCACCGCAACGTTATCTTTCGCGACGCCGATAAACTTCCCACAGTGCCTTTCTCTCGATTGCACAGTTCAAATCCAGAAGATTTATGGGATTGGATGGACGGCTTGCGCGATGAGGGGATTGAATCACTAGCCATTCCTCACAACTCAAACGGCTCTAATGGCCAGATGTTCAAGCTTGTGGATTGGGCAGGCAATCCCCTCGATGACGCCTATTCTTCTCAGCGCATTCGCAATGAGCCGCTTATTGAAATCACACAAGTTAAAGGGACATCGGAAACGCACCCCTTGTTATCAGTTAATGATGAATGGGCCGGTTTTGAAATTATGCCTTATCGCGTAGCTCGCACTTTGCCTTCCGAACCCTCCGGCAGCTATGCGCGAGAAGCATTATTAAACGGCTTGTCGTTCGAAGACCAAGAAATGAAGAATCCTTTTAAATTCGGTTTTGTTGGTGCTTCTGATACACACATGGCTGCCATCGGCGATGACGAATCTGACTTCTATGGCAAGACTGGACTGCGTGATGCGACACCTCAACAGACTGGAGCAGTTCCGTTGAGTGCTGAAGAAGGAAAGCGCAGACTTCAGGATACACCGGATCAGGTTAGGGAATTTGATGCCGGTGTTTACAACACTGGGGCGCCTATAACCTGGGGCGCATCGGGAATTGCCGGCGTCTGGGCGGAAGAAAATACCCGAGAGTCTATCTACAACGCTTTTCGACGTAAGGAAACTTTTGCCACCACCGGCGCGCGCATCAAAGTTCGCTTTTTTGGCGGTTACGGCTTCACCGATGAAACGCTTTCAGCCCCTGATATGCTCGAGACTGCCTATAGTGAGGGTGTATCCATGGGTTCAGATTTGTTGTCCGACGGCGATCGGGCACCGCGCTTTATTGTCTGGGCCACTCAAGATGCCTTAAGCGCACCGCTACAAAGGCTGCAGATTATCAAAGGCTGGACCGTCGATGGTGAACACCATGAACAAGTGTTTGATGTGGCTTGTTCAGATGGCCTTGCTGTCGATCCTCAATCTCATCGTTGCGGTGACAATGGTGCGCAAGTGAATCTTGCAGACTGTTCGATTTCAGCTGACGTCGGTGCCGCTGAGTTAAAAACCGTATGGACTGATCCAGACTTCGACCCTTCTGTTCGGGCATTCTATTACGCACGTGTACTCGAGAACCCAACTTGCCGATGGTCAACCTGGGATGCGCTCAAGGAAGGCTACGAACCGCGACCAGATTATCCAGCGACCATTCAGGAACGTGCCTATACATCACCCATATGGTTCCGACCTAGCACGGGCTGATCATGAAACTCATGAAAAGTCACGTGTTCTGGTTTGTGGTCCTAGGTATATTGATTTTTGTCATCGATGAGCAAACTTCCGATCCGCTCGATACCATAGTTGTGGATGCTGCGCTCGTGCGGCAAGTGGCGGCGCTCTGGACGGCACAAATACAGCGCGAACCAACCGAGGCAGAGATAGCGAACCTCGTCGATGATTGGATTGCTGAAGAGATCTGGTATCGGGAGTCGGTGCGGCTGAATCTGGCCGAAGGGGATGAAATCGTCCGTCGGCGCATGATTCAGAAGATGCAATTTCTTGCCGAGCAGGAAGCCGTACTCGCACCGACTGAAGAAGAACTCCAGGTCTATTACGAGGCGAATCACGAGAGATACGAAGTTCCATCTAGTGTTTCCTTCGAGCAACTCCAATTCCAATCTCGCGAAGCGGCAACCGGCGCACTTAGTGCAGGAGAATCGCTTGCCGACCTGGCGGAGTCTTCGATGCAAAGCCGGGTAAATGTCCGCCAATCACCACTACAAGTTTCCAGCACATTTGGCCCCAAATTTTCACGTTCGCTTAGTAGTTACGATGTGGTTTCGAATTGGCAAGGTCCGATACAAAGTACCTTTGGCTGGCACCTGGTGAAGTTGTTTGAGATAAATTCCTCCTCCGTAGCACCATTTGAGGATATTCGCGCAACTGTCCTCGGTGACTACACTTACCAATCACGTTTGAAGGCACAAACGGACTTCATCGAACAGATCCGGTCGAACTATGACATCGTTCGCAAGGAAGATTAGACAGAAGGTCATGCAGAAGGTCATGCAGAAGAGTAGGAAGAAGAAAAGATAGATGATTAGTAAGAGGTTCGCAGCGTCTAGCAGCCTGATTGCCATTCTCTGGCTCGTTGCCGGGCAATGTTTTTCCCATGAGATGCGCCCGGCGTTTGCTCAACTCATTGAAACAGAAGAGGGGATCTCAGCGACGCTGCGCCAACCTGTTGTGCGCGGGTTCCGTCCAGACTTAGCCTTGGATCTTGGAGGCTGTGATATAAGAGCTGAAATCATCAGCCAGCGTCAGATAAGCACCTTGATTCAAAGCTGGCAAGAATTTTGTGAACAACCGCTTGCGCAATCCACGCTAGCTATTCGAAACCTGTATCCAGGTGTCAGTGAGGTACTAGTGAGCATCACGCTACTTGACGGCAGTGTGCAACGTTTCGTTGTTAGACCTGATAACCCGGTTGTGAATTTAGGTGAAGCCGGTTCTCCTCTACTTCCAGCCTATCTCGAGTTGGGTATAGAGCACTTGCTGGCGGGGTTCGACCACGTCTTGTTCGTCATTGCGTTAATGGTTTTGATTACAGATAGATGGCGACTAGTTACCACCATTACTGCATTTACAATTGCTCATTCAATAACACTAGCACTTTCTACTTTTGAACTGTTGCAAATTTCTCAATCTGCAGTAGAAGCGCTGATCGCGCTAAGCCTGCTTTTCATGGCAGTTGAGATGTTGAGCAAATCTCCCTCGTTGACCTCCAACTATCCGTGGGTGATTTCTTTTGGGTTTGGGCTCATACACGGCCTGGGGTTCGCTGGTGTACTCCGTGAAGTAGGTTTGCCAGATGACGCTGCACTGTGGGCTTTGTTGTTGTTTAACCTTGGTTTGGAAATAGGACAATTGATGGTAGTTGCTGCGTGCCTCTTTCTGGGTTTCCTAGTTCGCTATTGGAGGCCAAAAGTAACTGTTGCACCAGACGTTAGTCTGAGAAATTTGCTGCCTGCCTATTTTATTGGCCCAATCTCTGTTTGGTGGTTACTCCAGAGACTGCCGATTCTGAGCTAGGAATAGAATAAAGGGGACGGAGGGATTGAAAATAAATCCCTCCGTCCCCTTTATTTGACTTCGCTAAGTTATAAAGTTATCAGTGTCCCCTTCTTTCCTGACTCTTTTGATTATTCAACACCGTATAACCGGAAGGTCTTTCCATCTCGTCGTATATCGAGGAGACATGTGCTCGCGTTTCATAGACCACTTCGCTTGAATGCCTGTGTTAGCCAGTTTCATCGTATGTTTTCCATATCGCTGATTTACTTTGTCTAGCAGAGCCATGAGCTGTCTGGATTGCTCGGATTGTTGAGGATTAAAAAAATCAGCTTGTTCATAGCGCTTAGTGCGTACATCAAGCAGGCCTATTCCGCATTTCTTGTATTTAATGCCTGGTTTAAATAAATTGATGATTGCTTTGGCTGCGACACTGGAAATATATCTGGTGTCATTGCTTAGATGGGGGAGAGAAGCCACTTTTTGAGGAGAGTAATAGCCGACTTTTTTATCAAAACTCTCAAGGTACACCCAGATGTTCTGGGTCAAGCCGTTTTGGCTGCGTAGTTTCTCACAAGCGCGTGAAGCATAAAGGCTTATAGCTTGTTGAAGTTCATGTAATTCGGTGATCTTGTAACTAAAACTACGCGTGCAAATAATTTCCTTGCGCGGAGCAGGTTCTAAATCCAAATCAAGACAGGGTTTGCCGTTTAATTCTCTTACGGTACGCTCCAGTACAACGCTAAAATGTTTTCTCAAGAATTTAGGGTTGGCTTGCGCTAGTTGCTGGGCATTATGAATTCCTAGGTGATGGAGTCTTTGGCAAATTCTTTTGCCGACTCCCCAAAGTTTGTCAGTGGTGATTCGAGCTAATACCCATTCCCACTTGTGAGGCTCATCTAGTACGCAAACGCCGTCAAAATGTTTTATCTTTTTGGCGGCATGATTAGCCAGCTTGGCCAGTGTTTTTGTAGGTGCGACACCAACACACACAGGCATCCTGACATTTTTCCAGAGCATGTTCTTCATGGCCTTTCCATGTTCCTGATAATCAACTCCTGGCAATTCCAGGAAGGCTTCATCAATCGAATAGACCTCCATTTCAGTGCCGTAGGGTTCTAGCAGGTTCATTACTCTGGCTGAGATGTCTCCATACAATTCATAGTTACTGGAGAAGATGTGGACATTGTTTTCTTCTATCTCTTTTCTTACCTGAAAGAAAGGAACGTAACTAGGAATATTAAATGCTTTAGCTTCTGCATTTAATGAAATGATGCAGCCGTCATTATTTGATAAGACGACTATGGGCTTATTATCGAGATCAGGTCGGAAGATCCGTTCACAGGAAGCATAGAAAGTATTGCAGTCTACGAGCGCGTACATAGTTTATTGACTACATGGGTGACAACGCCTTGAATAAGGCAATCAATTTCTTCATTAATCGGAATAGAGGCAAAGCTGCTATTAGCAGCTCTGAGAGCTGAGGCGTTTAGATCAAGAATCTTACAGGTTAATTCGCCATCAACCACAGCAATAACGATATCTTCATGTTGAGGCGTGATTGATCTATCCACTACCATTAATGCCCCATCCATGATTCCAGCTTTCACCATTGAAAGCCCATCAGCCTTGGCAAAGAACGTAGATGAGGGATGCTTTATCAGGTATTCATTCAGATCAAGCGCATTTTCAATATAGTCATCCGCTGGAGATGGAAAGCCAGCAGGCACGCGCGAGCTGTACAGAGGAAGAGGTTGGTAGGACAGTGCTTCTTTTGCTTCTATTAGTGCAACTTTCATGATTTTCCAGGGGTCAGGAAATCAAGTAGCTTTCTCCAATAGGGTTCCATTTGCTGGGTTTGTCTATAGGGGTGACGCGTTGCGTCTGGTGTATCGCTGGCTCCATTATGTCGTTGAATTCTTTGACGTTTTTGAAGTCGGGATCAAGCCACTTATCGATTAATTCTTGGTTTTTATAGTCCAGCATTAGCGGTATGGACTTGGGATGTATATTCACCCATTTCTGAACAGGTGGCAAGGTGATGATTGAGGCTGAGTAGATGATCTCCCCAGAGTCTTTGTTTATATGCTCTTTAAATAGTCCGCCAAAGGCTATGGCTTGATCTTCTAACTCAATTTTGTGGTAAGTCTTCTTATCGCCTAGGCCTTCAACAAAGCCACTGGCAGGAATGATGCAGCGGGATTCGCGGAACGGCTTAAATCCTGCAGAACGGGACTGGTTTAACTTGTCAGATCGTGAATTAAAAGACGCGTATTTGTAATTAGGTTTGTGAGTATCGTGTTCCAGCAACAGCCACCAGATGGCAGTATCTAAAGATTCTTTGTGAATGAAGGAAATTAAAGACCCGGGAGCTATGTCATCAGAAAATCTAGCTTGCCCCTTAATTTTTAGAGCATTGAGTAAGCTGGTTGTTTCGTTAGTTTGTTTAAGCTGAAAGCGTCCGCACATGATGCAATGCTATCACCGTAAGAGGAGGGTGGGCAGGTGTTACCGCAGGAAAACACAAATTAATCGTGCTCCGCTGAATATTTAGCAAGCTAAAAAATAACCTGCCATTTATCGCCTGACAAACTTCAAAACTTCCCGATCACCAACCGACGCACCCCAAATCACGCCGCTGTCATCAACCGAAATACCTTCAGGAAAACTTGTACCCCCGCTCGGGCTTGGGTCAGGTATGAAGTCAGTGATAGTGCCGTCGAGAGTGCCCACGTAAATGCCGCGATGCCAGCCGGGATTGTAACCATATTGACCCTCGACTGTTCGTGACTCGGAATCAACAACATACAGCGTGTCGTTTAGAATGCGTATGCCACTAGGTCGTCCCCAGTGAGCCCAGATGGAGAGTAGTTCGCCGTTGGGCGAAAGTACCTGTAGTCGATTGTTCGTTCTATCGCCTACATAAATTCTGCCTTGAGAATCCACAGCGACAGCATGTGGGCCTTCAAATTGTAGCGGGCCATAGCCTTTCTCGCCCCATGCCTCGATGAATTCTCCTTCGGCAGTGAGGTGCACAATACGACGGTTTGAGTTGGGATTGATGTGACCATCGACGATGTAGAGGCTGCCGTCGGGGCCGATTGAAAGATCCGCAGGCTCGTTAAACTGTCCGGGGCCATCACCCCGAATGCCGGGCTCACCTAGTGTTAGGAGCAACTCGCCATCTTGAGTGAACTTGAAGATCTGATTGCCTTTTTCACCCTCGACCACTCCGGCATCGATAAGCCAAAGATTGTCGTCATCATCCACCACGATTCCGTGAGGCCAAACAAACATCTTTGAGCCAAAACTGAATAGCATTTCTCCTTCTGGGCTGAACTGTAAAACGGGATCAACATCCGACTCTAGACATGCTCCAACATTTCCACCGCAGCGCTCGAATAACCAAATATTGCCGGCTGAATCCACATCGATGGCATTGGCTGCGCCCATCTCGCGGCCAGAGGGCATAGTCACAGCGTCTCTTATTATTTCATAGGAGTTGGGGTAATCGGGTAGCAAGTCGTTCTGCTGTGCGAATACACTATTCCAGAGCAGTGCAAAAGAAGATGCAAGCACGATTAATATTTTAGCAGGCTTCATATTCGTGATGAATTCCTCTAATTGTTATGTTGTATTTGCATATGATGATACTTCAATTAAATTCTCATCTGGATCTCGAAAGTAAATTGATTTAATGGGGCCATTTGCCCCAGTGCGTGACACTATTCCTTCAATAATTTCAACGCCGTGTGACTTCACTTGCATTAAAGCATCCGCAATAGCTATATTTGTTATGAGGCAAATGTCTGCCGATCCGGGCGTTGGGAGTGCGGCCTTCGGCTCAATTTCTTTTCCTGCCTGATGCAGGTTTATTTTTTGCGTGCCGAACTTTAAAGCAACTCTCCCTTCTCCAAATATTTCTTTTTCCATGCCCAATACAGTGGTATAGAACTCAACAGTCTTCTCGATGCTGTAGGCCGTGAGTACAAAATGATCGAGATTAGTTATCATTGTTTAAGTTCTTTTGTAGCATTTTTTGTTATGTTCGAGAGCCTTGCTTAGGCACAAAATCAATTTGAAGTTGATAACCAATTGCTTCCGCGTAATCTGTGAGTGTTGAAAGCTTTGGTGAGATTGAAGACTCAACACTTTCTAGTCTAGAAATGTTGCTTTTATTTGTGTGTAATTTTTTAGCAATTTGTTCTTGAGTAAGCCCTGCTTGCTGCCGTAGCGCAATTAGCTTCTTTCTAATTTCGTAGGCAGGAGCAAGCTCATCATATTGCTCTTTCACACCTTTCCGTTTGAATGCCTCTTTTTTAAAGGACTTTAATGTAGCTCTGTTCATTTCATAACTCCAACATTCGTTTGCGGGCCTTGTTTATCTCTTTCTGCGGAGTCTTTTGTGTCTTCTTAATAAAGGAATTGAGTATAACTATTTCCTTTCCTTTGACGGTACAAAAGAGTGAGCGCCCAATACCTTCCTTACCTTTAGCTCGAATTTCAAAAAGACCTTTGCCCATAGGGGCTGTATAAGGTTTTCCGACAGTCGGGCCGAATTTTTCAATAATTTCAGCTATATGGATGAAATTGGACAATATACCTTTAGGGAAATTGAGGGTTTCATCTTCTACTTTGCTATTGAAAAAGGTGACTTTCCATGACATTTCTAAAGGTTATCATAAATGATAACACAGTCAAGGTGTACGAGGGAGCATAGTATTTATATTAGGAGGGGGTTCCATGTATAAAAAACACAACACAGCATCCCGCTGGCTTAATAGGAATCCCGTGCCTGCTGGGCATTCAATAAACTAACAAAAACAAATCTGCTGCCTAATTGAATGCCCCAGCCACTGACAAAAAACTAACTCAATGGCTTGTCGTCATAGACTACAAGACTATCAAACTCTACTTTCGCAGCATCGCTGGGGTTTAACAATTTAACGTCAACCCGATGCGGTCCTGGCTGTAATTGGTATTTCCAGAACAAATAGAATCGTCTCTTGTTGAACTGGGTAGGCCAGGCTGCGGTTTCCACTAATTCGCCGTCGACATAGATTTCTGCGTTGAAGACATAGTCGACATCAAGGTCGCGCGAAGCAGTACCCATCACGGCGAAGCCGGTGCCATCAAAATCGAAACTGTAATTGTCTTGCAGAATAGTTGTCTGGCCTTTAAAGCTTTCCGCCAGAATAGTTGATGGCGCTCCGGTCGTTAGTGAGCGTTTTTCCTTCGCATAGTGTCCTTCGAAAGACACTTCTAGCGGGACCACTTTAGGCTCTTGTACGACAATAGATATGTCATCACCGCGTACCGAACCACCGCCGCGTTTGATTAATTCCAGCGCGTGTTTATAAGACATGTCATAGGCGTCGTTTAGAGAGATGGTCGTAAAGGCAAAATCTAGAGGTTCGATATCGGCGAGCCCTTGTTTCCAGAATGCCGGAATGGCGTCGTATCCGTAAATCGCTCCTAAAACACCGGCTGCCGAGGCTGGGTTGCAGTCTGCATCGTCACCAGCGCGGGTAGCAATTTCCATAGTTCGGGAGAAATCACCATCACCATAGAGCAAGCCTAATACCACCCAAGCGGCATTGATTTTGGCGTCAATATTGAAGGGCGCGAGCATGCCTCTTGGGCCGAGGTCAGTATTAGACCAGCGTTCGTTGATACCCTGCCAGGCAAATTTCCAATCATCGGGATTCTCCTTGTGCAGGGCAATTACGTCCGCGATAGTTTTATAAAAGTTACTTTCGGGTGGGATTACCGAGAGGGCTTCATCGATGATGCTCTCGATGTCATCGTCCACATAGGCTCTGGCATACATCGCGGCGACAAAGACTCCTCCATACCAACCATCGCCGTAGTTCATGATATGGCCTACGCGGTCACTGATCTCTGCCGCCGTATTTGTCATGCCCGGGGACATGATGCCGGCGAAGTCTGCCTCGATCTGAAAATCGATATCGTCCGCAGCAGGATTGTTTAGCCAGTGTCCTGACTGTGGTGGGTTAATGCCATTTAATATGTTGTAACGGGCTACCTGATTGGCGAACCAGAGTCTGTAATCTGCATTTGCAAAGGAGTCGGCGAAAGATTGCGCGGGAGCATCCAGTCCTTCGTCTTCGAACACCTGAACGAAGGATAGATCCATATAAATGTCGTCATAGACGCCAGGCCTGTCTTTGAAGGTCGTCTGTAGATAACCATCGTACCAAGGCAGTTCATGATCATCGGGAACACGTTCGCTGTTGAATTTGAACTCTACCGGATAGCCGTAGGTTACGCCGATAGTCTGTGCTGCCCATGCGCCTTTGATCTTGTCTTTCAGCGTCTCGGCAGAGATTGTTATTTCATGTTCAGCAGATATTCCTGATAGTGGAAACAGAAGCAGTCCCAGCGTAGTAAGTAGGGAATTTATTGTCAGGTTCCGTTGTTGTATAGACATTGTTCTCTCCATTTTATAACTATGAGCAGCATCGCAAGAAGTAACACTTGCCAAGGCCTTGATGCTAATCTCTGCAATCAGATGTAGGCCTGTTAAATTAACATATGGTCAGAAAAAGAGAAGGATATTATCGATGACTGGAAGTGCTCAATCTGCAATAACTGTGATTGGTAGTATTAATACCGACATGGTTGTTAAAACGCAGTCCCTGCCTAGTGCTGGAGAGACTGTTATGGGCGGCAATTTTTTCATGTCAGGCGGTGGCAAGGGCGGGAATCAAGCTGTAGCCGCGGCGCGTCTGGGTGCTACGGTATCGATGGTCGCCAATTTGGGCATGGACACACTTGGCGATACCGCCATCGGTAGATTGCAAGCAGAGGGCATCGACTGCAAATTTGTCAGCCGCGACGAGCATCAAGCATCGGGTGTGGCGCTAATAAGTGTTGATGCCGGTGGAGAGAATCACATCGTAGTTGCGCCGGGTGCGAACGCCACCTTAAGCAGCAAGCATGTTGAAGAGGCATTCTCGCAGATAGAGCCATCTTCTTTAATTCTCCTGCAATTGGAGATTCCAATGGATGCAGTAAGCAGGGCTGCTGAGCTCTCCGCAAAAAAGGGCTGTAGACTTATACTGGACCCCGCACCGGCCCAAGAGTTGTCCGCCTCGCTTATGGCAAGTACATACCTGATAACGCCGAATGAGACCGAGGCCGAGATACTGACAGGCATTCGCGTGGTAGATGAAGCTTCCGCACGCGAGGCGGCGACTCAGTTGCTGGCCGTCGGTGTTGAAAACGTCGCTATTACTCTTGGCAAGCAAGGTGTTTTTCTAGCGAACAACGAGGCCTCTCAGTTTATTCCGAGTCTGGCGGTGGATGCTGTTGATACCACTGCGGCGGGTGATTGCTTCAATGGATCGCTGGCGGCAGCCCTCGCCAAGGGAGGCAGTTTGCCCGACAGCATCAAATTCGCCTGCAAGGCCGCCTCGATTGCCGTGACGCGGCTTGGCGCTCAGGATTCCATGCCCTATGCTCGTGAGATTGAAATGTAGGAAGGGGATTAGACTAGCCACCGAACCCGCATTAGCCTATTCTTTTTGCAAAGCTTAGGTATGAAATTAGCAACCAGGATTAAGAGATGAAAATAATTAGAAGCACTTTAGTGGCAGTGACATTGATATTGCTGACGGCCTGCGGAGGGGAAGATTCCAGTAATTCATCCAATAACGAGTCTGTATCAGCGAAGCCAAGAATTGCGCTGATAATGAAATCTCTCGCCAATGAGTTTTTCGTCAACATGGCTAACGGTGCAGAAAACCATCAGGCTGAACATAGTGAGCAATATGAGCTCTTGGTAAACGGCATTAGAAATGAAAGTGATCTGTCTCAACAAGTAAATCTTGTAGACCAGATGATTGGATCCGGGGTGCAGGCCATCGTTATCGCTCCGGCAGATTCTCGAGCGCTGGTGCCGGCGCTGGCACGTGCGGTCGCCGCAGGAATTGTCGTGATCAATATCGACAACCGTCTGGAGCCGGCGGTGTTGGCGGAATACGATTTGCAGATACCTTTCATTGGCCCGAGTAATCTTGAGGGAGCAAAATTAGTAGGAGACTATGTGCTACAGGATTTGAGTAGCGATAGTGAGGTGGCAATTCTTGAAGGAATACCCTCGGCATTCAATTCTATTCAGCGACGAACCGGCTTTGAGCAGGCAGTGGCGCAAGCGAACATGCAAGTCGTCACATTGCAAAGCGGTGATTGGGATCAGACCAAGGCCGCGCAGTTAACATCAGCAATTTTGTCTCAGTATCCGGGGCTCGATGTTATTCTGGCGGCTAACGATAATATGGCGCTAGGCGCTGCCTCAGCGGTAGCATTGGCAGCGCTTGATCACCAAGTAATCATTGCAGGATTCGATAATATCAGTGCAATACACCCGTTGATTAAGGCGGGGGAAGTGGCTGCTACCGTGGATCAATTCGGTGATCAGTTGGCGGTATTCGGCATTGAATATGCGCTTGAAATAATGACCAGCGGCGCTGTGCTTGAAGACAAAGAAACGCCTTTAGAGCTCATTACTCCCGCTTCCCTTTAGCAGACATTCGGCGAACGAGAATTTAAATTGTGACTGCACGCCTCGCTATCAAGGGACTCAATAAGAGCTTTGCCGTTCCGGTACTCAAACAGCTCAGCTTGCAGATAGCCCCAGGCAGCATCCATGGCCTAGTGGGAGAAAACGGCGCAGGAAAATCCACCCTAACTAATATTATCTGTGGTCTCTTGGCTGCCGACTCTGCGGTTCTTACAGTGGATGGTCGCGCCTACCAACCTAAGTCTCGAAGCGATTCTCTTGCTGAAGGGCTGGCACTTGCTTCCCAGGAATTAAGCTTAATTGAAACTTTGTCTGTTGAAGAGAATATTATGCTTTCATCAATTCCGCAGAATGCTGTCGGAATTGACCGGCGTGCAGTGAGGCGACAGGCTAGGGCGTTAATGGACCTAGTGGGTCTGGAACAGTTAGCGCCACAGACACTGCTTGCACGTTTAAGTCTGGCAGAGAAGCAATTAGTAGAACTGGCAAAAGCACTGGCGATGCCGGAGGAGCAAATCAAGCTGCTAATTTTGGATGAGCCCACATCCGCCTTGACATCCCCTCAGGCTGATAAGCTTCATAAAATCATTCAGCAGCGCGCGAGCTCGGGCCTGAGTGTACTTTATATCTCTCACCGTTTGGAGGACGTGTTAGCTGTCTGTGACACGGTTTCTGTGCTGCGTGAGGGTGTTATTCAGTTAACTGCAGCCAGTAGTAGTTTGAATAGCAATGACTTGATCAGGGAAATGTCCGGTGAGGAGCTGTTGCAGCACAGTGAAGATAAACCCAGAGAAGCGGGTGATCTGCGGCTGAGCATAGATCAATTGTCGAGTGCAGATTTTCCTGAGCCACTCTCTCTTCAATGCCACCGTGGAGAAATACTCGGCATTGCAGGCTTGGCTGGAGCGGGAAGGTCTGAACTATTACATGCAATCTATGGTTTAGCGGCCGACCGTAAGGGCCGGGTTGTGCTAAGCAAGTCCGGTGTCGATGTGCTGGTAGATTCTGCGAGTACGGCTGCAAAAAATGGTATGGCGCTGATCGCAGAAGATAGAAAATCTCAGGGAATATTTGCTGGGAAGTCGATCTCCTTTAATAGTGCGGTGTCGGGCCTTGGAAAACTGAGCGGAAGTCTAGGTTCGATCTTGCCAAGGCGTGAGCAAGGCGTCAGCGAGGAGTTGATTGCAAGACTCAAGGTAAAGTGCGACGGTGCGCTGCAAACTATCGACAGGCTCAGCGGAGGCAATCAGCAAAAAGTGTTGATTGCCCGTTGGTTGCAGTCCGAATCTGATGTTTGGCTGCTCGATGAGCCGACTCGTGGAGTGGATGTGGGCTCAAAATTAGCTATTCATGATCAATTGCGGCAGCTGCGGGATCAAGGCGCGGCAATGCTTATCGTTTCTAGCGAGCTGGAAGAGTTAACCGCACTCTGTGACCGCATACTGGTGTTGTCGAATAAAAAAGCAGTGGCAACATTTGAGCGTGGCCAGTGGAGTAAAGAAAAACTATTAGAAGCAGCCTTTAGCGAGTATCAAGGTGAGCGCGCATTGGCTGGATAAACTGCTTATTGTTGTTAACGAACACCTTTAAAAATATATTCGGAGAGCCACAATTTTGTTTGGCAAATTAAGTTCATTATTTGAAGAGTTCTTTATTTTTATCGCGCTGCTCTTGCTGCTTTTGTTTTTTGGCTTGATGACAGAGAACTTTTTTACAGCTAGAACGCTTACGGCGATTCTAACGCAGTTGCCTGCATTGACCGTTGTGACTATTGGCATGACCTTGGTGCTGATAAGTGGTGGCATTGATTTGTCGGTAGGCTCGGTTGTGGCATTGAGTGCCGGTGTCATCGGTATTGCCTTCACAGTGCTCGAGCTGCCATTGCCGGTGGCTGCGATCCTGGGAATTTTGGCGGGAGGCTGCGCGGGCCTGATTAATGGTTATTTGGGAAGCTATCTGCGCTTGCCGGTTTTCATTGTGACTCTGGGAATGCTGGAAGCTGGTCGTGGCATGGCCTATCTGGTTACCGATTCGCAGACAGTCTACATCGGTGCCAGCATCCAAGCGCTATCTCTGCCTATCTCAGGCATCGGCGTATCGGCTTCTTTTCTTATTTCCTTGGGCTTGGTGGTGTTGGCTCAGTATGTTTTGACACGGACTGTCTATGGTCGCTACTTGATAGCCATAGGTACCAATGAGCAGGCGGCGAAAATCTCAGGCATTCGAACCGAACCGTATTTGATGTGGGTGTTGGTGGTGTCCGGTTTGTTGGCGGGGCTCGGGGGCCTGATGAATGCAGCTTACTTAGGGGCTTCAGATCCCAACGCCGCGACGGGTTTGGAGTTGTCGGCAATCGCTGCGGCAGTGATCGGTGGTACTAGTTTAATGGGCGGGCGCGGCTCTATAGTGGGTGCCTTTATTGGTGTGCTGATTATTTCAGTGTTGCAGAACGGCCTGGCGCAAATGGGCGTATCGGAACCGGTTAAGCGTTTGATTACTGGGCTGGTCATAATTCTTGCGGTATTAATCGATCGCTGGCGCAGTCATTATCGCTAGCCTTTGGCCATTACTTATAGAAAGTAATGGCTCAGATATAAAATTAAACTAAGAGCCACTTGCTGACTTTATAGCTTTCGGCCTAAGCGCTTTTCTATCTGTTTTCTTTCCCAGTCAGCGCCAAACAAATTAAAGACCTCAAAAACACTTAGGCCATGGGATATTACGCCAATACCCCAGCCCATTGCTGCAAAGGTCGCCCAATAAAACTGGGGGGTAAGCCAAAAATTTAATACAAACAAGCCGAGAATTACCACGATGTAAGTAACTAAATGGTTATAAAAGCCTTTAATCTCTCTAACCTGTTCGATGACTCGGTCTTCTTCTTCTCTGGATCTGTCTGCGCTATTCATGCCTTTCTCCCTCAATAATTCATCAAGTTCAATTTCAAAAACAGCAGCAAGAGATTTTAGTGATTCCAGTCCAGCTTTTTGGCCGCGCTCAATGCGTTGGATGGTTCTGATATTTAAGCCACTAAGCTGGGCTAATTGCTCCTGAGACCATGCTCGTTGAAGTCGCAGTTTTCGAACAATCATGTATTTCTCCCTGTGCTGTTGCTATCAAACTATTCATGAATAGCGCTGACTTTGCTACGACTTTTAGCCGACAGTTTGCTGACAATGACTAAAAATCAACAACTTACGTCTGCTTAGGGGCAGGGTGCTTCACCCTCTACAGGCGCAGTACCAGAAGCCAGGAATCGACAGGGATCCGACGCTTCCAGCGTGGCTCGCACGCCAGCTTGAATAATCGCTGATGTCCCGGGGCCCTGAAAGAAATGGTAGCCGTCCCGGCTATTCATCCAGGCCGACGGTCCGGCCAGATATTTTCCGGCTTTCATCGTTTCTGTCTTGATGCGACTAATGAGTTTTTCGTACACCGGGTCGCCCTCACTACGTCCGCTAAAACTGCTCAAGTCGTGTCGCGCTGCAAACACGATATCGACACCATCAACGCTGGCAATCTCATCGGCGGCGGCTGTGCCTTCCTCGGTTTCGATCATGGCGACGATCATGATGTTGTCATTGGCGGCGGCTCGATAGTCTTTGCCCCAGATGGCACCAAACTGTCCGCCACCGGAACTGCGTCTTCCAATCGGCGGATATTTTGCGAAGCGTACAGCACGTTCCATTTTCTCAGCGGTATCGACCATTGGTACGATGATGCCAAGTGCCCCAATATCAACAGCCTTTTGGATATCGCCCTCGGTAGCATCGGGAATGCGAATAAAGGGGATCGCAGGGGCATCCTTGCAGTTCCATATCATCTTGGCAGCATCGCTGTAGTCGAGGTAGCTATGCTGCAGCTCGATCCAGATAAAGTCATAACCTGAATTGGCCATGGCGCAATAACTATCAGGGTCGGGTGTGGATACCGTGCCGCCAATGACTTGCTTGCCCTCGGCGAGCTTCGTCTTAACCGTGTTGAAGATGCGTACATCCCCCTGCTGTGCAAATGCACTGCCTAGCATCGAGCTGAAGACTAAGAAAAACAGCGTGCTAATTGACTGAGTAAAGACCTTTGAATATCTCATGCTACATGCCTCTATGGAGTTTCTTGTTGTGCTGCCAGCGAATTTTAACTAGCCGAGTATATCGCTGAAGAATGGCTTGAGGACAGCAATTATTTAGTAAGCTAACAATAACTCAACCCCAGTTCCAATAACAATGCTAAAGCAATCGCCTTCCTTAATTCGTGCGTAAAGGAGGGAAGCAAAAGAGAGAGGGTATTGATAGGATGACAACATAACAATTAGCTTCGATAAGAAGCTGTGCCGTCCTAGAAATTTGGAGAAACCGCATGAATAAAATATTTGCCTGTCTGCTTGTTAGTCTCTTGCTCGTTACGGCGGCCGAAGGTGGTGAGGCGCAGGATTGGCAGAACGAAGACTATGCTCTATCTATGGCGGGCGCGCTGGTGAATGAACACTGTGGAAGAATTTGGCAAGATGGAGAATGCGTAAGCATCCATGCATGCAATTATCAGTTCGCGAATCTTTTTAGCCTTGCTGTTTCGAGGCAGCACTTCGACGAATGTACGGTGCTAGCGCAAGGCGACATCGTGAGGATAGCCGATTGCATGGTTGCACGGTTTAACATCTGGCTTGCACAGCAAGCACAGTAGGAAAAACTTCTTTCTCGCCCAAAACCCAAAAAGATTGCCCGGACAAGCCAGCGTTACCCTTGGGCTTCTCTCAATTGCAGGCCGATAATGTCTCCTGTATAAACACCCTATCAGAATTTAAGGAGTGCCCATCCATGAAGAAAGAAACCCTAGCCATACACGCAGGTTACGAAACCGACCCCACTACCAAGTCCGTCGCGGTTCCTATCTATCAGACGGTCGCCTACGAATTTGATAACGCCCAACACGGAGCCGATCTATTCGATTTAGCGGTGCCCGGCAACATTTACAGTCGCATCATGAATCCTACCAATGATGTGTTGGAGCAGCGCGTCGCTGCGATGGAAGGCGGTATTGCGGGATTGGCAGTATCCTCCGGCATGGCGGCTATCAACTACTCGATTCTGACGATCGCGAAAGCGGGTGACAATATAATTTCGACGCCGCAGCTATATGGCGGCACCTATACCTTGTTTGCCCATATGCTGCCTAGCCAAGGAATCGAAGTACGCTTTGCCGAGGATGATTCTGCCGAGGCAATCGCGAAGCTTATCGATGACAAGACCAAGGCGGTATATTGCGAGACTATCGGTAATCCCGCTGGCAATATAATCGACCTAGAAGCTGTCTGTGCCGCCGCTCACAAACAAGGGGTTGCCGTGATCGTAGATAACACAGTAGCTACACCTGTGGTTTGTAATCCCATCGAATTCGGTGCCGACGTTGTGGTGCATTCACTGACTAAATATATCGGCGGCCATGGCAGTTCTATCGGTGGCATGATCGTGGATTCGGGTAAATTCCCTTGGGCAGAGCACAAGGATCGTTATCCGGAATTGAATGAGCCAGAAGCCGCTTACCACGGTGTGGTTTATACCGAGGCCTTAGGGGAGGCAGCCTATATAGGACGCGCAAGAACGGTTCCGCTGCGCAATACTGGCTCGGCCTTGTCGCCGATGAACGCCTTCTTTATTTTGCAGGGATTGGAAACACTGAGTCTGCGGATGGAACGACACTGTGCTAACGCGAAGGTCGTTGCTGAATACCTGCAGGGTCACGATAAGGTCGAATGGGTTAGCTATGCCGGTTTGGAGAGCGATCCTAATTACGCATTGTCGCAGAAGTATTGTGGTGGAACCCCGGCGTCCTTGCTGACCTTCGGTATCAATGGCGGTTTCGATGCGGGTGTTCGTTTCTATGATGCTCTGGCAATGATCAAGCGTCTGGTGAATATAGGTGATGCCAAGTCTCTGGCCTGTCACCCAGCCTCGACAACCCACCGGCAGATGACGGAGTCAGAACAGTTGGCGGCAGGTGTGACGCCGGAGACGATGCGAATCTGTGTTGGCATAGAACACATCGACGACATCATCGCCGATATTGAACAGGCGTTGGCAAAGGCATAACAAGCTATTGCTGGGCCTTCCTTCGAGTGGCTCTAAGGTTTAAAACTCGGCTGTTCTTGCAACGGCGCAATCGAATAGTTAGAGTGAGAGTGCTTTGGTTAAACACGGTACTGGTAAATTTTGACCCATCTACGCTGTCTAAAGAGCTTGAGTGCATTCCTAATCCTATTGCTACTGTCTAACAGTAGCTTGGCATTGGAGGTGTTGACTCATGCCTCCCATCAGCATGCTGATACAATATCGAGCCAACATGAAATGCACAGTGACGATGCTCTGTCGGCACAGATGCAAGCTTCGCCTGTAGATGGTATGGAGCACGGTTCAGATGATTGCGTCTGCGAGGATATCTGTTGCTTTAGCTCTATCGATTTCGGTCTCACTGTTAGTAATGATCATCTTCCCTTGATTGCTAGCGCCCTTGCTGCCAATCCGAACTTCTATCGTTCTATCTCCTTGGATTTATTTCTTCCTCCGCCGACCCGCTAGCGCTCTTTTTGTCACCTGGAACTATTTTAATTCTTTCTATGGAGAAGAGTTGTGGCTACACGCTTTCTATTTATTGTTTTATTTTTTCCGGCCCTTAGCATTGCTGCAGTCGTCGAATATGAATTTGATATTTCTGTCAAAGAAGTAAAGTTGGCAGGGGAATTTGTCGAAGCACTCGCGATTGATGATCAGATTCCGGCACCAACTGTTCGCGCCGCAGTAGGAGATGTCTTGCGGGCCACATTTCATAACCGTCTGGATGTGGCTACTTCGGTACACTGGCATGGAATACTCTTGCCTGGGGATCAAGACGGCGTTCCCTTTCTAAACACGCAGCCAATTATGCCCGGGAGTTCCCACACCTTTGAATTCCCAATCACTCACGCAGGAACATTTTGGTATCACTCACATACAGACCTGCAAATTCAGAAAGGCCTGTACGGTGCGGTGGTTCTCTCTGAAGCAGACTCGAATGATTCCATCGATGACAGGGTTGTGTTGTTTTCGGATTGGACGGACGAAGCAGTTGGCTCAGTTCTTGGAAACTTGAAGGCGAGGGATGATTTTTATTCCTTCAAGCGGGGCACGATCCAGTCCTGGGATAAAGTTTTGCAAAATGGCACTGAGGCGATTCGCAACCGCTTATCATCTTCAATTTCTCGCATGGGGACTATGGATCTTGCAGACGTTGGCTACGATGCTTTTTTGGTTAACGGACAGCGTGAGAATTCAATAGCAGATTTCAGTGCTGGAAGTGAGCAGCTGAAGCTGCGCATGATTAATGGTTCGACTTCTAGCTACTACGATGTGGAGTATGCAGCGGGGCCTATGACTATTGTTGCCGCCGATGGGCAAGATGTTGAGCCTATAAGAGTGAAGCGCCTGCGGATTTCAACTGCCGAGACCTATGATGTCTTGGTTCCGCTGCGTGATGGGCAATCTTACGAGCTACGAGCAAGCTCAATAGATGGCTCAGGCCATAGCAGCCTATTTGTCGGTGAGGGGGAGAAAGTACTAGCTCCAGATGTGCCTAAGCCCAACCCGTTCCTCCAGAGCCATATGGACATGCCTATGTCTGATCTATCGCCGATGATGCATGAGCATGGCGAATCGCTAAGTACACAGCCCGATAGCGATGTGATGGCTATGCAGCAGCACGCTGACTTGAGCATGCCGATGCAGACTGAAGTCATCGAGCACATGATCGACTATTCGGCGCTGATGGCGACGCATGTCACGACGCTGCCGGAGCAGCAGCAATGGCGTGAAATAGAACTAGCGTTGACGGGGAATATGGAGCGCTATGTTTGGAGCTTCAATGGGAAGACGGCTACGGAAAGTCCGCAGATTCTCATTCGTAAAGGGGAGAATGTTCGCTTCCTGATGAAAAATGACACGATGATGCATCATCCTTTGCATCTTCATGGGCATTTCTTTCGCGTGGTTAATCAACACGGAGAGCGCAGCCCGCTCAAGCACACTGTGAATGTTCCGCCTATGGCTAGTGTGGTGATAGAGTTTGACGCGAATGAAAAAGAGGACTGGCTGTTTCATTGTCACAATCAGTTCCATATGAAAACGGGTATGAATAGGGTGGTGAGCTATGAGCAATCGAGCCTGTTCACGCCTGAGATAGAAAGATTGATCCGGCCTTCAAAGCGCTGGTTTGATATCAATAGTTTTCATGCGATGAGTTCATTTCTTGACTACGAATTCTCGGTCTTCGATGAGCGTCACGAGTTTGCTCTTGAGATCGACGCGGATTTTTCCAATAGCTATGAGGTTCATGCAAGCTACAAATACTATTTCAGTCGATTCGTTTCTGGCTTCGCTGGAATCGAGAGTAGGGAGCACCATCACGACAACACGCATGACATAGGAATTGCCGGCTTGAATGTCACTCTGCCGTTATTGATCGACAGTGAATGGCGCGTCGATGACCACGGCAATTTTCGCCTAGAGTTGCAGTCAGAGATTCCGCTGACTAGACGCTTTGGATTAGATTGGCGCTGGAACACGGACAGTGAATACCGCTATGGCCTCAACTACCGACTCAATAGCCGATGGTCACTGAGCGTGCACACGGATACTGAGTACGGCAATGGCTTAGGAGTTAAGTTCTTTTACTAGGACTTAGTTTAGGACTTAGTTACGAGCCAAAGTGCGTGAGCGATGCCGGGAATGTAAAAAAGTAGGCAAAGCAGCAAGTTGATGACTAGATTTTTATTGGGGCCAGATTTTAAGAATACGGCGACCGGGGGTAAGAAGAGTGCGAGTATTATTAAAACTATTTTGTTATCCATTGGATATTCCTTTTATTGTTGGTCTTGGGATTATTAGTAATTGTAAGTCTAGACGATTCGCTTCTCTCGCAATGCGGCGATTTCAGTTTCGCTATAACCTAGTTCCTGCATGATTTCGTCGGTGTGCTCGCCTAATGTAGGCGGGCGGCTACGGATTTCACCCGGCGTCTCTGATAACTCGACGGGTGTCTTCATCAGTGGTACGGGTTTGTCTAAGCCAGGATATTCTACGTATTGAAACAGGCCTTTCGCTGCTATATGGGGGTCATCCAATACTTCCTGAGGAGACAGCACCGGACCTGCCGGTAGTCTTGCTGCTTCCATTTCGGCAAGCACCTGCTTCGAAGTTCTCTCTGCGCACCATGCGGCTGTGCGTTCGCTGATCAATTCTCCGTTATCGCCTCGGCTGATATCGTCCTTGAAGCGTGGGTCATCTAGCCAGTGGTCTTCGCCGATTAAGTCGGTCCAGCGTTCAAACAGGGGGCCACCAATTGACTGCACGAGTACCCAGCCATCCTTCGTCTTGAAGGTGTCGGCGGGGCCCGAGGTCTGTGAGCGATTTAATGTGGCTACGCGATTGCGCTGAATAGCGCTCTGTTCGATGGCGGGGCCGTTCATCATCGTCAGTGCAGTGCTAAAGAGAGAGCCTTCTACCATCTGTCCTTTACCAGTTTTCTGTCTTTCGAATAAGGCGGCCATGGTGCCAAATGCCGATAGACTGGCCGTGCCGAAATCGACGTACGGGGCATAGGCCTTGACGGGTTGCTCTGGGGTGCCTGACATATACATGCCGCCCGACATCGCCTGACCTAGGCCGTCGAAGCCGACGCGGTTTGCATAGGGCCCGCCGCGACCAAAGGCAGAAACAGTGGTGAGGATAATATCCGGCTTGCTGGCCTTGAGGCTCTCGTAATCGAGGCCCATCGCCTTGAGGGTGTCCGGCGGAAGATTGGCAATAACCACGTCGGCGGTCTTGACTAATTTTTTGACGATCTCGCGTCCCTCGGGCTTCATGGGATTGAGTGTCAGGCACTTTTTATTGCGTGCCAGCTGCATGAATAGGCCGCCATCGCCCTTATCACTGATCGGAGACAGGAACCGATCCTCGCTGCCATCAATCTTCTCGATTCGAATGACTTCGGCGCCCATATCCCCTAAGAGCGTGCCACAGTAGGGCCCTGCGATGTAACGACCAAAGTCCAGCACCCGAATTCCTGTTAATACCTGCGTCATGAATTGCTTCCCTATGTGAGATTGTTCCTAGGCTTGGCTGGGATGCTAACATAAGTAGGGGCCTGACGATTAGCCCTAAGCCCCCGTCCCAGTGGCCCTAGGGCTAATTGGGGCTCCCCTTATATAGAGATATTCAAGGCGTAGATAAATTTTACCCCCATGCTCAGTTATGTGAGGTAGTTAACGTATTTCGTTAGTTTAGTTCTGCATACTCTTTCTCAAATGAGACGCCAATCACATTGACCATAAAAAGGTCTAAAGATTTTGGAAGCACGGCTTTAACAGATTACATCCGCAGGAGAATTTACGTGATGACTTTGGCTGAGAATAAGAACGTACCTAAACAGGCTCTAAACGAGCTTACATCTATATTGAAGAAACCCTATCAAGATGCCTGTAATGTCTGCAAAGGCGCCGGCAAGATCACTGACAGCAGCGTTTGTCCTAAGTGCAAAGGCAGCGGGCAGAGGCTGTTAAAGCTGCTCTAAAGCCCACATAGTAGATTCCATCCACAAGCCCGGGAGCTTTTTATAAGTTCGCCGGGTTTTTGTTTGCCTCACAATACTGCTTCTCACTCCCAGACTTTGCGGAAATTCACTGGATGCTGGGCTTGGTCGCTGCCGGCCTCCCAAAATTCGCTGCTTTGCGCTTGTTTAAAGAAATAAGGATAATGGGAGGCTGCGAATCAGATTGGCTCATATAAGGAAGACAGGGCTAGTTGAAAACCATCTAAATTAAAACGGCTCTTTTTAGAGAAGGCCAGAGGTTTAAAATGCAACGTGAATCCATGGAAGTCGATGTAGTGATTGTAGGTGGTGGGCCGGCAGGATTGTCCACGGCGTGTCGGTTGTTGCAGATGGCGAAGGAGGCAGAGACTGAGCTTTCAGTCTGCGTGCTGGAGAAGGGGTCGGAAGTAGGCGCGCATATTCTATCGGGCGCAGTTTTCGAGCCCTCAGCACTTAATGAATTATTCCCAGACTGGCAGGAACGAGGTGCGCCTCTCAATACGGCGGTAACGGGAGACGACGTCTACTATTTACCTTCGGCTGAGAAGTCATTTAAGTTTCCGGGGCTATTCGTTCCCAGGCCAATGCACAATGATGGTAATTATATTATCTCTCTCGGCAATCTCTGTCGCTGGCTGGCCGAACAGGCGATGGAGCTAGGCGCGGAAGTCTTTCCTGGCTTTGCGGCGGCGGAAATTCTCTACAATGAAGACGGCAGCGTAAAAGGCGTTGCGACTGGAGACATGGGTGTCGATGCGAATGGCGAGAAGAAGCCTTCCTTCGAGCCTGGTTTCGAGTTCCATGCCAAGTACACCATTTTGGCCGAAGGCTGTCGCGGACATTTAGGCAAGGAGTTGATCGAGAAGTTTCAGCTAGACAAAGACAGCGATCCGCAGCACTACGGCCTCGGCTTCAAAGAGATTTGGGAAATCCCTGAAGAGCAACACAAGGAAGGTCTTGTTGTGCATACGGCAGGCTACCCAATGATTGCTGATAGTGCTGCTGCGACCAGTGGCGGATACCTTTATCACTTAGAAGGCGGTCAAGTGTCCCTCGGTCTTATTGTAGATCTCGGGTATCAGAATCCGCACATTAGTCCCTTCGATGAATTTCAGAAATTGAAGCAACATCCAATCATCAAACAGTACATAAAAGGTGGCAAGCGAATAGGCTATGGCGCGAGAGCACTCATCAAGGGCGGGCTAAACTCCCTGCCGAAGATGACATTCCCCGGCGGCCTACTCATCGGTTGCGATGCGGGCACGATGAACGCGGCCAAGATCAAGGGCAGCCATACCGCCATGAAATCAGGAATAATAGCGGCAGAAACATTGTTTGCTGCGCTAAGTGAGGAGTCTGCAGAGAAAGAACTGCTCGACTACAGTGTGCGTTTCGCGAATTCCGATCTGCATGATGAATTGCACAAGACGCGAAACTTTAGTCCAGGGTTTCACAAGTTTGGATTCTGGCTGGGCAGTGCGCTGACTTTTATTGAGCAGAATATTTTTTTCGGCAAGTTTCCGCTGACATTTCATGATAAGTCGCAAGATTATGCGCAGATGAAACCTGCGGCGGAGTGCGCGAAGATTTCCTATCCGAAACCCGACGGCAAGATTAGTTTCGATAAATTGTCTTCGGTATTCCTTTCGAACACCAATCACGCAGAAGATCAGCCCTGCCACCTGCAGTTGAAAGACTCCACTATCCCTATCGAACATAATCTGCCGCTGTATGATGAGCCGGCGCAGCGCTATTGTCCGGCTGGTGTGTATGAGGTTATTGAAGAGGCGGATGGGAGCAAGAAGTTTCAGATTAACGGTCAGAACTGCGTGCATTGTAAGACCTGCGATATCAAGGATCCCTCGCAGAATATTCATTGGGTGGTACCCGAAGGCAGTGGCGGGCCGAATTATCCGGCGATGTAGTCCTAGGTATAAGCAAATATCGGCTTAGGGCTAGAGGAAGGAATAATTAGCCGCTACCTAGTTGTGAGTTTTTCTTAGTTCAGGTCGGCATCTAGCCAGTAGCGTGTTCCCTTGATCGTAGCCTGCAGGGCCAGACCGCTTTGGGTCAGTTGATACACCGATACATTATCTGCGATAGCTTCGCCGCTTACAGCACCGCCGAGGTCTCCGGCCTTTGCTGCTGCATCGGCTTGACCGCCCACCGATAAGCCTACGTCCATAAAGCGTTGCATTGCTTCATTATTGTGGAAGACGAAAACGGCGCGAAAATCTTTCACGCCTGCGCCTATACCGATTCCAACTTCACCCATACGCATATAGGTGTCGTGATTACTTGCATTGGAATGAACTACACCGATACCGCCACCGAAGCTGGCTAATATAAGATTGATGTTAGCGTTGGAAAACACCGCATAGCCACTTGCGCTGTTTATTTGTGCCCTCGTGTCGGGCTTGATCGAATAGAGTTCCGCGAGCACCTCTTGGCACATTTCTTGAATAGCCTGCCCGCGTTCGCTGGGCGTGCCTCGAGTCATTCCTGTAGCAGTGCAGGAGACTAGAAGCGCTAGCAGTAAAGCTGCAGCGATAAGTCTGGCGGGAAAAGTGCCTGTCTTACTATTCATGTTATTTTCTCCGGTTTTGGGCTGCCTGATTAACTTTGCTGGTAACTGTGTAGGCTTCGTCAATCCTAGCCTTGTCGGTCCCATTGATGCTGAGAACCAGTCCGCGTTTCTTCTCTCGTTTTATAATACGGAACTGAATCGGATGAGCTAGTAAAAATTGCGACTAATTGCTGCGGGTATTGGCGAATGTCACCATCGCGGTCATGGCGTCGCGATACTCTGAGGGAGGCAGTACGTCGAGACAGGCAAGTGCCTGATCGGATTCTGATTTGGCGAGCTGGCGAGCGTAATCCAACGCGCCGCAATCCTGCACGATGTTGATTACTTGGTTGAGTCTCTCTTCCGGCAGTTTTTCATCGCTTAGTGCCTGCCTAATCAGTAGAGTTTGTTCTTCGCTAGCGTGTTCTAGAGCGTAAATGAGAGGAAGCGTTGGTTTTCCTTCGGCGAGGTCGTCACCAATATTCTTGCCTAGGGCTTCGCTGTCTCCATCATAGTCCAGCACGTCGTCTATTAACTGAAAGGCGGTACCGAGATGCATGCCAAAACGCTTCAGCGCCTGCTCTTCTTCATCGGAGGCATTTGATAGGATCGCTCCACACTGAGCAGCTGCCTGAAACAAGATGGCCGTCTTATTCTGGATGACCTGCATATAGTTCTGTTCGGTCGGATTCGGGTTGCTCTTGCTGATTAGCTGCAGAACCTCGCCTTCTGCGATTTTATTGGTCGTGTCGGCGATGATTTCCATGATCTTCATGTCGCCTAGTGTCACGAGTATCTGGAATGCTCGGGAGTAGATGAAATCGCCCACGAGGACGCTAGAGGGGTTATTCCATTGTGCGTTCACTGTTGGTCGCCCGCGTCGCAACGAAGACATATCGACGACATCATCATGCAGCAGGGTGGCGGTATGGATGAATTCGATCACCGAGGCCAGAGAGATATGCGCCTGATTGTCGATTTTGCAGGTTTTTGCGGCGAGGAGAACGAGGAGGGGGCGCAGGCGCTTGCCGCCAGCCTCAACGATATAATGGCCAATATTTTCAACAAGCGGCACATTCGAGTAGAGCTGTTCTACAATGAACTTATCTACGGCCTTAAAGTCGGCTTCGACAACGGATCGAATTTGTTGATACCGGTTTTGCTGATTCATAGACGCTTTGCTGCTAATTTCTTTATTAGTGGCTGAATGGCTCTCAATTGAGGGCAATCTCCGTGAGCACGCATGCTAGGGAGCGAAATGGATGCTGTCAAGCCGGCTAGGCCTGTAGATTAAGGCTTTAGGCCGGTGGCATAGGCGCAAATACGCAGAGCAACTAAATACGGGCGTTTCCCGATATTTCCCCCCGGTTTTCCCTAGAGCGATCAGAGGTAAATCTGCTTGCTTCGCCAGTACTGTTCCCGTAAAATGCCCGCCCCTATAGGAATGGGTTAATTTTCCATTTGAAAGGCAGTATCGGAGAGAATTATGTACGCGGTTATAAAGAGTGGTGGCAAGCAACACAGGGTTGAAGAGGGTGAAATCCTTCGACTTGAGAAATTGGAAGCCGCTACTGGGGAAGAAGTCAGTTTCGACAATATTCTGATGGTTGGCGAGGGCGATTCGGTGAAGATCGGTACACCTTACGTTGACGGCAGCAAGGTCACTGCGGAAGTCGTTAAGCAGGGTCGAGGCAATAAGGTTACGATTATCAAGTTTAATCGTCGTAAGCATTCGCGTAAGCAACAGGGTCATCGCCAGTGGTTTACAGAAGTTAAGATTACTGGAATTAAAGCGTAAGGCCGGGAGCTAGCTAATGGCACATAAGAAAGCAGGTGGTAGTACTAATAACGGTCGTGATTCGGAATCGAAACGACTTGGTGTGAAAATGTATGGTGGCGAAGCTGCCATCGCTGGAAATATTATCGTGCGTCAGCGCGGCACTCGTTTCCACCCGGGTGAAAACGTAGGTTGTGGCAAGGACCACACACTATTCGCTAAGGCTGATGGTGTTGTGAAATTTGCTGTTAAAGGCCCTCACAGCCGAAAATTCGTGAGCATCGAAGTAGCCTAGTAAAGCAGTTCTTTACTAAAAAGCCTCGTCGTTCGACGGGGCTTTTTTGTTTATGAAGATACATTGTCCGATGAGATGGCATTAGCGTGTTGCCTATCGCTGTAACGGCTTAACCTTCAATACACTTTCTATATTAGAACCGAGCACAACGTGAAATTTGTAGACGAAGCAGAAATTGTAGTCGAGGCAGGCAACGGCGGAAGTGGTGCCCTAAGTTTTCGGCGTGAAAAATATGTCGAGCGCGGCGGCCCGGATGGTGGCGACGGTGGCGATGGTGGCAGCGTGTATATGCAGGCCGACGAATCTCTTAACACCTTGGTGGATTTTCGTTTTCAGCCTCGCTACAGGGCGCAGTCTGGCCAGCCTGGACAGGGCAGGCATTGTACCGGCCGTGGTGGCGACGATTTGTTGGTTAGGGTGCCTCTCGGTACTACAGTTATCGATGTGAATACTGAGGAGCTGATAGCAGACCTCAGTGTGGCGGATCAGCCGGTCATGGTAGCCAAGGGCGGTTTTCATGGCATGGGTAACATCCGCTTCAAGTCGAGTACTAATAGAGCCCCGCGTAAGACTACCAAGGGAACGCCTGGCGAGATGAGGAAGCTGCAGCTGCAGCTGCGCCTTGTGGCTGATGTGGGTCTGCTTGGGTTTCCGAACGCCGGCAAATCGACTCTCATTCGCTCCGTGTCAGCAGCGACACCCAAGGTTGCCGACTATCCGTTTACAACATTAGTGCCTAATCTTGGTGTGATCAGTCTTGGCATGGAGCGCAGCTTCGTGATGGCGGATATTCCTGGCTTGATCGAGGGCGCCTCGGAAGGCGCAGGACTAGGATTTCGATTTCTGAAACACCTCTCTCGTACTCGTGCGCTGGTGCACCTAGTCGATGCATTGCCAGCCGATGGTAGCGATCCGGTCGATAATGCAGAGAAAATCATCAAGGAACTGGAAAAGTTTAGTCCCACGCTCGCTCAGAAAGAACGCTGGTTGGTTATCAATAAGGTCGATCTATTAGATGCCGAACTCTTAGAGGAGTTGAAGCAAGGGCTGCGTGAGCGACTCTCTTGGGAGGGCGACATCTATGAGATATCGGCGCTACAAAATGCAGGTTGTCGGGATATGTGTGAGGGGCTCATGAGTTCCATCGAATCCCACCGGCAGCGGCTTTTAGAGGACGAAGACTATCAAGCAGAGCTCTTGGAGAAAGAAGCGGCGATGGCTTTTGAGATCAGACGGACGATAGAGAGTACTAGATATGCGAATCGACAAGACGATGAACTGTTAGACGATGAATTATTAGAAGACGACTGGGAAGAGTGAGCGCAGCTTGATGCGAGAATCGATAAAACAATCTAAGCGTTGGGTAGTAAAAGTCGGTAGCTCGCTAGTTACCAACGATGGTCGTGGCTTAGACATGGACGCGATCGAGGACTGGGCGAGTCAGCTGGTTGCCATGCAGAAGCAGGGCATTCAGGTGGTGCTGGTTTCCTCCGGTGCGGTTGCTGAAGGGGTCGCACGCCTCGAATTAAAGTCTAGGCCTAAGCAGGTTCAGCTGCAGCAGGCGGCAGCCGCCGTTGGGCAGATGGGTCTAATACAGGCTTATGAGAGCAGCTTCATGCGTCACGGCGTGCACGCCGCACAGATATTGCTCAGTCACGATGACCTTTCCGACCGCACCCGTTATCTAAATGCGCGTAGCACGCTAACCACTCTGTTGGAGATGGGCGTACTGCCTGTAGTGAATGAGAACGACACGGTTGCAACCGCTGAGCTGTGCTTCGGTGATAACGACACGCTAGCCGCGTTAGTTGCAAATCTTATTAATGCCGATGTGATGCTGATCCTCACCGATCAAGACGGCTTGTTCGACGCTGACCCGCGCAAGGACTCCTCGGCAAAGTTAGTTGCCAGCGCATCCTCTACCGATAGCAGTCTCAGTTCGATGGCGGGTGAGGGCAGTAGCCTAGGCAGAGGCGGCATGATGACTAAAGTATCGGCCGCTAGGCTTGCGGCACGTTCTGGAGCTAATACCTTGATCGCGAATGGGCGCGAGCAGCAGATTCTCTCCAGGCTGCGCGAGGGCGAAGAGATCGGCACACTGTTGCATGCCGATAGCGAGCCCGTTACGGCGAAGAAGCAATGGCTGGCCAGCCAGCTCACTCTAAAGGGAAGCTTGCTGTTAGATGCGGGCGCTGTGAAGGTGCTCAAGGGTTCTGGCCGCAGCCTCTTGGCCGTGGGAATCAAGTCATTGACTGGCAAGTTTGCGCGCGGGGAAGTGGTCGCCTGTTTAGATGAGAGCGGTGCAGAGATCGCCCGGGGCCTAGTGAACTTCGATAGTCTAGAGATCGATAAGATCAAGGGGCGCAGCAGTGAGGATATCGAGGCGCTGCTCGGCTATGCCGGCGAAGAAGAAATTATCCATCGAGACAACCTCATACTTAACGACTAGGGGCTGCGAGAGCAAATTCTAGACATAAAAAAACCGGCAGTTGCCGGTTTTTTTATGGCACTGAAATTGGTTTATTTCAGTGCTTTTACTGCAGTATTTAATCGGCTCTTATGACGTGAGGCCTTATTCTTGTGAATAATTCCTCTGTCAGCCATACGATCGATGACGGGTACGGCTGTGTTATAGGCTTCAACAGCCTTCGTGTGATCGCCGCCTTCGATAGCTGCGTCTACTTTCTTGATTTGAGTGCGTACCATGGATCGGAAAGATGCATTGTGGCGACGACGAACTTCGCTCTGTTTTGCACGCTTGCGGGCTTGTGCGGAATTAGCCAATTGAAACTCCTTAATTAGGACTAGATTAGTGTTTTCTAGTTAGTTATATCGTTTGATTCGATTGAATGAGGGTGATAATTATGGCGTTTCGCCCTCGAATTCAGAGCGCGACACTATGCCGTTTTCACTGCCTGATGTCAATAGAATAAAATACACCTAAAAATGGCTAAGCCTTTAACAATACTCAATTTATTGCTGATTGGCAGTAATAGCGTGATAATCTCTCCTCGCCATCAATCATACCAGTAAGGCTATCTACTCAATGAGTGAAACCCACTCGACCAAAGACCAGCAATCCCAAGACGACAAGAGCGGCGAATCCAGCCTACTGAAAGCGAGTGGAGTTACCGGTTCGATGACGTTGGTCTCGCGCGTCTTAGGTTTGGCGCGCGATGTGGTTATTGCTCGTGTTTTCGGCGTGAGTGACGGTGTCGACGCTTTTTTTGTCGCCAATAAGATTCCCAATTTCATGCGTAGATTGTTCGCGGAAGGGGCTTTTAATCAAGCCTTCGTTCCGGTTCTTTCTGAGTACCGCAGCACTAAGTCCTTGGCAGATGTGCAGCTGCTAATCAATGCGGTTGCAGGCAGTCTGGGCGGGTTTTTGCTCCTTTTTACCTTCGTGGCTGTAGTTGCGGCACCGTTAATAGCGGTACCTATTGCCTACGGCTTCACTGATGAACCCGATAAATTTGCGCTGCTTGTAGAGATGCTGCGAATTACCTTTCCTTATTTGTTGCTGATATCGATGACCGCATTGTGCGGGTCTATTTTGAATAGCTACGCGCGTTTTGCTGTCCCAGCTGTGACTCCAGCGCTACTTAATATATCGCTGATAGTTTGTTCATTTTTTCTAGTGCCCTATATGCGTGTACCGGAATTGGCACTGGCATGGGCTGTGTTAATAGCAGGAGTTGCGCAGTTATTGTTTCAATTGCCATTTCTTGCTCGCATGCGACTAATGCCTGTGCCAACGCTGAGGAAAAATCACGAGGGTGTTGAGCGTATTAAGAAGTTGATGGTGCCAGCCCTGTTCGGCGTTTCAGTGAGTCAGATTAATCTATTGTTCGATACCCTAATTGCCACAATGCTGGTGTCTGGCAGCGTGTCTTGGCTGTACTACTCTGACCGTCTCATGGAATTGCCGCTAGGCACCTTCGGGATCGCGATCGCCATAGTCGTACTTCCTAGCCTCTCGAGAAAACATGCTACGTCCTCCTTGCAAGACTTTGCTGAGACCTTGGATTGGGCTTTTCGCTTAGTGGTCCTGATTGCCATTCCTGCCGCATTGGCGCTTATCGTAATAGCGGAGCCGTTGCTAGTCGCTTTATTCCACAATGACAAGTTCACGACGGCTGACGTAGCGAGTTCAGCGGGCAGTCTCAAAGCCTATGCGCTAGGCTTGATCGCATTTATGTCTATCAAAATTTTCGCACCTGGATACTATGCGCGGCAGAATACCAGCACGCCGGTAAAGATTGGCATCGTGGCGATGGTGAGTAATATGGTCATGAACTTACTCTTCTTCTTGGCTGGTCTCGCTCATGTAGGCCTAGCGTTAGCTACTAGCCTCGCCGCGTTCTTGAATGCCGGTCTATTGCTGCGCGGACTGACGATTGATGGTGTGTTTAAGTTCCAGCCCGGTTGGGGAGTTTTTCTGCTTCGGGTAGTGTTGGCGAATGCGCTTATGGTCTATTTCTTGATAAGTTTCTCAGGGGATTGGCAGAATTGGCTAGCTTGGACAATGACAGACAAGATAGTCCAGCTGAGTATCTTGGTGAGCGGTGGTGTGTTTATCTATGCGGCGGTGCTGTTTGCAGCGGGCCTAAGATGGCGTCATATTTATCGCTAGAAATGTTCAAGCCTAGTCAGCGGCATAAGAGCGTATGAAAAAAGTATACAGCACCGAAATTCTCGCGAATGCCTGGAATATTAAGAATGTTTTGGAGCAGCACGACATCGAGGCGGTGATAAAGAATGAGGAGCTTTTTTCGGTTTCAGGTGAGGTGCCTTTTCTAGAATGTTTGCCAGAGGTTTGGGTTAAGCCTCTATTTTTCGTTCGCGCCCAACAAATTATAGCCGAGCTAGAGGGGTCGTCAGAGGATATTGGTCCAGATTGGTTCTGCGCAGCTTGTGGTGAATCTAATCTGAGTAATTATTGTGTTTGCTGGAACTGTGAAAGCAGTTATAAGAAAGACTGAACAATCACTATGTTAAAAATATTTACTGTTTTAATGCCTGCTAATGAAGAGCGCGATGACTGATATGGCTGACAATAACAATCCCAGCTCCCGGCTTGATAGCTCCAGCGGTCTTAATCCGAAGCAAATCTCTGTGGCTGTTGAGTTGGGGATCGATGTGGCAACGTTAGGCTCTGCGGAAGCAGTAGTCGAGGCTATAGAATCTAAGCTGGGCAAGGCGGCAGAGGAGCAGTGTGCTCGTTGGTTTGTGATTAGTGTACTTGGGCATTTGCGCAAGGCAAAGTGGGCAGACCTTAGCGACAGTGGTCTCAATGAAGCAAGGCAGATAAATCTCGCCAAGGATTGTCTAGCTGTTAAAGGATTCTCTTCGTCGTTACGCATAGTTACCAAGGATGCTAGAAGTAAGTTCAGGATCGTGGGTTTTTCCAGCAGCAAGAAAATCGAGAAAGTTGTGTTGGCGACGGGTACTAAGGCCTACAAAATTGCGAGTTATGTGATATTGGAGGCGGAATTAGTTGAGCAGCAGGCTAAGAAGAAAGCAAGGTCTAGGAAGAAGAGCAAAGAACCGCGATCAGAGTTAGAGAAAGCAGAAAAAACAGTTGTCGGGCGTAGGGCTAAACGCCGTGGCTACTCTGAAGATGAGTTCATGAGTGTTGTCGATGCCGCCGAGGTGACATCAGGCAAACAGCAGGCTGTGTCCATGAGCAAGGAAGAGTTTGCAGACTTAGATGTTGCGCTGAGCAATAGCGACACCGAAATCATCCAGCAAAACTGGAGTGATCAGCAAGATGAAGAGCGTTGGAGTCGTATTCTAGGGCTGTTAGCTGGCGTTGGTTTTTTCGTATGTGTCGCCTTGTTGTTCCTGTGGTAACTCGCTAGTCAGCTGTCGCTCATCGCGACTAAGCGCGCGACATGAATTTCCCTGTTACCGTATTCACCTTTATTACTTCTCCAGGAGAAAGATACTCCGGCACCTGAATTTCTAGTCCGGTCGAAAGTGTTGCTGTTTTGCTTCTGTTCGTTGCCGACGATCCGGTCACTGCCGGTGGTGTGTCTGTGATCTCGAGATTTACCGATTGTGGTAATTCGATGCCAAGCAAATTGCCATCCATGATCAGAGCTACGATGTCTTCCTGTTGCTCTACTAAGTAATCTATCTGACCCTCAAGCCGATCGGCGTCTATTGCGTACTGGCTGAAGTCTTCCATGTTCATGAAGTAGTAGGCGTCGCCGTCTAGGTATGAATACTGTACGCCGACGCGAACACAATCAGCTTCCTTCAATAGGTCGTCGCCCTTGAATGAAGAGTCTAGTTTCTGGTGAGTCTGCAGGTTGTTGAAGCGGACTTTGTAGAGTGTGGCAGCTCCACGAGAAGAGGGGCTCTTGCTTTCTGTCTGTTTGACGATGTGTGGTATGCCATCGATGTCGACGATCATTCCTCGTTTAAGTTCGTTAGCTTTAGGCACCTTACATAGTCCTCTTTTATTGTCTGAATTCTGCTGTTGCTTGGGGCGAGCTGTTACGACTAGTCGTAGTGGTCAGGGCTCAATAGTGTGGGAAATCTACAGAATAGTAGTGCTGCTGTAAACAGCGCGTAGGGGGCAGGATCCAATTAATTGGGGTCTATCCCCGTTTACCGTTATAATTTGAAATCCAAAAAATGCATCAAGGTACGGCAATGACAGAGCGCATCAAGGAAGTCGACAATCTTCACATTATTGGTCATGAGGAATTGGTCTCGCCAGCGGCACTAAAGAGCGAATTTGCTTTAGAAGGCAAGGCGCTGGAGACGGTGCAGAATGGTCATCGCTCTGTGAAAGGTATTCTCGATCATGAGGATGCGCGCTTGATCGTCGTCGTTGGTCCGTGCTCCATCCACAGTCCGACTGAGGCGCTCGAATATGCTAGTCGTCTGAAGACTCTGGCAGATGAATTGTCGGAGCAGTTATTGATCGTGATGCGCGTCTATTTCGAGAAGCCTCGAACAGCTATTGGTTGGGAAGGACTAATTTATGACCCGCATCTCGATGGCAGCCACAAGATCGATCACGGTCTACGTGTCGGTCGGCGTCTGATGTTGGATATAGCCGAAATTGGTCTGCCTATTGGCATTGAGGCATTGGATTTGATTACACCGCAGTATCTGCAAGATTTGGTCAGTTGGACGGCGATTGGCGCGCGCACCACAGAGTCTCCGACTCACAGAAAGCTTTCCAGCGGCATTTCATCGGCAGTAGGTTTCAAGAACAATGTTGATGGCGGCCTGATGGTCGCGGTAAACGCAATTCGTTCTGCATCGGCTACCAATAGCTTCATCAGTGTGACAGAAGAGGGTAAGGTTGCGATGTTTCGAACAGGGGGCAACCCACATTGCCATGTTATTCTAAGAGGGGGCAAGTCACCCAATTATGATGCTGCTAGCGTGGCGGCCTGCGAAGAGGAGCTTCAGAAGGCTGGCTTAACAGAGAATGTCATGATCGACTGCAGCCATGGTAACTCGAACAAAGATCACCGCAATCAGAAGCTAGTTTTGGATGAGGTTGCACAGCAGATCAATGCTGGCAATAAATCTATCATCGGCGTCATGATCGAGAGTAATTTGGAAGAAGGCAATCAGCCTATTCCTGATGACCTAGATGATCTGCAATACGGCGTGTCGATTACCGATGCCTGTATCGATTGGTCTACTACTGAGGCATTACTCAGAGAATTCGCCGGATCTATCTCGGAATCTCTAAAATCTAGATAAGTTATTTGCTTCTGGGTCTCTTTAATAAATTCGGCGAGGACATATTTTGAAGAACAGATGTGTTTTATTATTCGCGGTTATAGCTTGCAGCAATGTATTCTCACAAGAAATTGAAAATCAGGAGCAATACCGAATAGATCAATCTTCGAGTTTTATGCTGAATAGCCCAGAAACCCTGGGGCAAGGAGCTATTGATATAATTCTAGAAGGATTAAACGACTCTAACCTTCAAGTGATTGAGAATTATATATTTTCTCTTCAAAGAATCGGTCGTGCTTATGGGCTAAGGGTAAAAAGTTCAGATAGTACTGTGCAGTCTCCTATAGAAATTCCGGAAGCTTTGAAGGAGAGATTGTTTGATAATATTATTCAGCCTCAAAGCGAGCATATTGGTTTTCAATCTGCAATTGCTGCGATGTTGGTTATGCCGGCGGATCTCGATCTTGTAGATTTTATTGTTAATAATGTACTTAATAATGAATTTTATGCTGACCAAAAATTGTATGAAATAATTCCATTTTTGAATACTGGTAAAGAGTTCACAGCTGCTTATAAAAATTGGTTGCTTAAGCAAGTTAGTTCAAGTTCTCAGTATTTGACTGCAGTTAATTCAGCTTTGGCGCTTAGAGGGCAGAGCGAATTTCCACCTGAACTACTTCCCGGTATAATTGAGTTATTACAGCGAGAATCCGATTATGCCAATATTAATTTACTTCAGATTATTGGGGAATTTGAAGATGCAAGATTGTATAAGAAAGAACTAATCGCCATTAAGTCTAAACTCCAACAAGAGATGTTGTTGCCCGCTGAAGAGAGAGCAATTCAATATTCTACGGCAGATTATACCTTACAATATTTTAATGAATTACTGGAATCATTGAATTAAAATAATTTTTGGCAAGAAATTCTCAGTAATATTTTCTCCATCAAACAGTAACGTCGATTTCTTCTAGTTCCTCCTCTATATTCTCCACAGTCTTAATCGGAGATTTTCAATCTCTTATCAAAAGACTCTTAGGAGAGATATCTTTGTTAGGGTGAGTAGGATCACTCCGTCCCCTTTAATTTGTTCTTAAGCCTTCAGTACAGTAGCAAGACTGTTGGCTAGATACTCTATGTTGTTGTCGTTAATGCCAGCCACGTTGATGCGGCTGGAGTTAACGAGGTAGATGCTGTAGTCATTGACCAGTGACTGAACCTGATCCACATTTACACCTAGGAAGGAGAACATGCCTTTCTCTCTTTCGATAAAACTAAAATCCTTCTCAATACCGATCGACTGAACCTGTTTAACAAACTGGGCGCGCAGGCCGTTGATGCGATTTCGCATTTCAGCCAATTCTGTATCCCATTCTGTGCGCAGTGCATCGTTCGAGAGAATCAGCTGTACGATGGCGGCACCATGATCAGGAGGCATTGAGTACATTGCTCTCGCGGCGGCAGCTATTTGAGTGGTAGCTACCGTAGCTGCGGTATCGCTATCGCAGATCAATGTCATCGCGCCTGTGCGTTCACGGTATAGGCCGAAGTTTTTCGAGCAGGAGCTAACCACGATCAATTCAGGCAAGGACTCGGCGAGTAGGCGTGTGCCGTAGACATCTTCTTCTAGGCCGTCTCCCAGGCCCTGATAGGCAAGATCGATAAACACGGTGAAGCCCTGCTTGAGCGCAACGTCTCGAACTTGTTGCCACTGCTCGCGGCTTAGATCGGCACCACAAGGGTTATGGCAGCAGCCATGCAGCAATACGATATCGCCACTTTTAATCTTGCTGAGGCATTCCATCATCGCATCGAAATTCACACTATGACTGTCGTAGTCATAGTAGGGGTACTCGGCGATCTTCAGCCCAGCAGAGCCTAGAAGTGGAACGTGGTTCGCCCAAGTTGGATTGCTAACCCAGACGGTCGCATCAGGGTTTGCCGATTTAATGAACTCGGCGGCGAGTCGTAAGCCACCACAGCCACCGGGTGACTGTACGGTAATGCGTCGCTTGCCCAGGCTGTCATTGAGGGGTTTTCCCAGTAACAACTCTGCCACAATCGCGTTGTAGTCTGCAGAGCCAGTTGGCCCCACGTAGCTTTTCGTCGCCTGTGAAGCGAGGATCAATTTCTCGGCTTTTTTTACCGCTGTCATTACTGGCGTATCGCCAGCCTCGTTTTTATAAACGCCGATTCCCAAATCAATCTTCTTTGGGTTGTTGTCGGCACGGTAGCTGGCCATGAGTCCCAGAATGGGATCTGCTGGAAGAGCTGGAAGCGATTGAAACATGGTATTTACTCTATCTTCTCTGGTGGGCTTTGAGGGTGTTTTGCAGCAAAGAGGCGCGTGTCATCGGACCCACACCCCCAGTTACGTAAGTAATATAAGAACATTTGTCTTTTACGTTCTCGAAGTCGACATCGCCTACGTTTCTAAAACCTGATTTCTTTGTGCTATCGGGAACTCGAGTCTGGCCTACGTCGATAACGACGGCGCCTTCTTTGACCATATCAGCGGTGACGAATTCTGTCTTACCAATGGCGACGATGAGTATATCGGCGCTTGCGCACAGCGCAGCGAGGTTTTTCGTCCTGCTATGAGCAATAGTTACGGTCGCATTGCCGGGCTTGGTGTTGCGCGACATCAGCACGGCCATCGGTGTGCCTACTATATTGCTGCGCCCTAGAACGACGCAGTGCTTGCCTTCAGTATCTATCTCATAGCGTTTTAGCAGCTCCATGATGCCATTGGGAGTAGCCGATATAAAAGTGGGCAGGCCTAGGTTTAACCGGCCTACGTTTTCAGGGCAGAAGCCGTCGACATCCTTGGCAGGATTGATCGCCAGGATGATTTTGTTCTCATCGATATGCTTAGGCAGCGGCAGCTGCACGATGAAGCCATCGATCGCATCGTCGTTGTTTAGCTCATCAACCTTAGCGAGTAATGCTTCTTCGCTGGTCGTGTCTTCCAGACGGATCGTAGTTGATTCGAAACCCACTTCTTCACAATCTTTTATTTTGAAGGCGACATAGTTCTGCGAGGCGCCGTCATTGCCAACGAGTACCGCCGCGAGGTGGGGGGCACGCTGGCCGCTGGCCGTGATTTCAGAGACGCTCTGAGCGATTTCTTGACGAATTTTCTCCGAGCAGGATTTGCCATCAAGTAGTTGCATAGTGATCTTTCCAGTGTTTTAGAGAGCCGTTTCATGGCCCTAGAGCGAATGAGAAGCGTCGCTGGGAATAGCGTATTTCGAAGGGACACTATGATAAACGAGCGGCCAGATTAGCTCAAGCTCGGCGAGCGAATATGGCTACCACTTGCCGCTATTTTCCATGCTCTTCCAGGGTTCTTGAGCGGGCAGTGCGTCACCTCGCTGTAGCAGCTCTATCGAGATATTATCCGGTGATCGAACAAATGCCATATGACCATCTCGTGGCGGGCGATTGATGATTACACCGGCATCCATTAGTTTCTGGCAGCTATCGTAGATATTGTCTACGGCGTAGGCGAGGTGCCCGAAATTACGTCCCTCGTCGTAGTCTTCAGGATCCCAGTTATAGGTGAGCTCAACTTGTGCGTCTTCATCGCCCTCAGCGGCGAGAAAGATTAGGCTAAATCTAGCTTCTTCGAAGTCGCGACGCTGCAGCTGCCTGAGCCCTAGATGTTCGCAGTAGAATTCCAAAGACTTATCTAGGTCGTTGACACGGACCATTGTGTGAAGATATTTCATAGAGAATGCTCGGCTAATATAGTGAAAAATGGCTTTATGAACGGCTGTTAGAGTTGCTATTTTAGAAGAGTACAACGGATCGAATGCTTTTGCCTTCGTGCATAAGATCGAATGCTTTGTTGATATCTTCCAGCGGCATCGTGTGGGTAATGAGCGGGTCGATCTGAATCTTGCCATTCATATACCAGTCAACAATTTTCGGCACATCGCTGCGACCGCGTGCACCTCCGAAGGCGGAACCCTTCCACGAGCGGCCGGTTACCAATTGAAAAGGGCGCGTTGAGATCTCTTGGCCAGCGCCGGCTACGCCGATTATGAAAGACTCCCCCCAGCCCTTGTGACAGCACTCCAGCGCTTGGCGCATGGTGGTGGTGTTGCCTATGCATTCGAACGAATAGTCTACGCCGCCACCGGTTAATTCGATTATCGTCTCGGTGACATCATCGACATCGCGCGGGTTGATGAAGTCGGTCATGCCGAAGTCGCGACTCATTTTCTCGCGGTCATTATTCAGATCGATGCCGATGATTCTGTCCGCCCCAACCATTTTAGCTCCCTGAATGACATTCAGGCCAATGCCGCCGAGTCCGAAAACAGCAACCGTGCTGCCCGGTTCTACCTTGGCATCGAACGCTACCGCGCCTACGCCGGTGGTAACGCCGCAGCCGATATAACACACCTTATCGAAGGGGGCGTCCGAGCGAATCTTCGCTAGGGCGATCTCGGGTAGCACGGTGTAATTGGAAAACGTAGAGCAGCCCATGTAGTGCAGGATGGGCTTGCCGTCTAGAGAGAAGCGACTGCTGCCGTCTGGCATCAGCCCCTGACCCTGTGTGGCACGAATCGACTGACAGAGATTAGTCTTGGGATTCAGGCAGAAATCACACTCACGACATTCGGGCGTATATAAGGGGATAACGGTATCGCCAACCTTTAGAGAGCTAACACCAGGACCGACTTCGACCACAATACCCGCACCCTCATGACCTAGTATGGCGGGGAAGGCACCTTCAGGATCATTGCCTGATAGGGTGAACGCATCCGTATGGCAGATTCCTGTCGCCTTGATTTCAACGAGAACCTCTCCAGCTTTCGGGCCTTCCAAGTCGACTTCGACGATTTCAAGGGGCTTGCCTGCTTCGAATGCCACCGCGGCTCGTGATTTCATGTATTGCTTCCTTGTTGTTTCTTAAGGAACTGCTCAATTAGTAGTTGTTCAATGTAGTTGTATTGTATGAGTCCACTGGGTAAGCGGCAAGCTGTGCTGTATTAGTGGTTATTAGTTGATGTATTTAGTGGCGCATTAGTCCAGTGCTGGAGCTTGGCCACTGAAGCGAGTATTATCGTGCGCTGATTCTGCCTGCCCCCGCTTATGGAAATCGCAACAATACTATTCGTCATATCCGTTGGCTCGTTTATTCAGAGTTCAATCGGCTTCGGCCTGGCTGTGGTTGCAGCGCCGATTCTTTTTTTGATAGATCCGCTGTATGTGCCCGCGCCCATTACCATCGCGGCGCTGATCTTGTCGCTTGCAAATTCTTACAGACATTGGCGCTCAATTTCGTTTCATGGTTTGAGGTTTGCGATTCTGGGGAGAATCCCTGGGACTGTATTCGGTGGCTTACTGCTGCTTTGGATCGACCAGCAAGCACTCGCACTCTGGATAGGCCTGTCTGTTTTCGTTGCCGTGGCTCTCAGTCTAAGCAACATCGTTTTTAAGGCGAATGGGAGGTCATTTTTCTGTGCGGGGTTTCTATCTGGATTTATGGGTACCAGCACCTCAATCGGTGGGCCGCCGATGGCGTTGGTGATGCAACATCAGGAGAATGACTTTATTAGGGCGAACCTGGCGGCATTCTTCGTGCTTAGCTGTTTAATGTCTCTAGTGATGCTGTCCAGTATTGGGCACTTTAGGATGGAGCATATTATGATCTCATTGCCGTTCATACCTGCCACACTGGCAGGGCACTGGCTAGCGATGCGCACTATGCATCGTATCTCACAGCAGAGTCTGCGGCGCGTCTCGCTAGGACTCTGTGGGCTGGCGGGCTTAGCGGCCATCGTTCCCTATTGGTTCTAGTTTAGTTCTAGGGGCGGACCCTGTTTAGTCACGAATCTATTTAAGCACTAAGCCACGAGATACACTCCTAGCTGTTCTCTGCATTCAATCCTATCTTGTCGGCATAGAAGCTGCGGATTTCTTTTATATCACTCTCTAGATTTCCAGTGGGGTAGAAGAAATCTGCAAATCCCGCTTCCTTTTTCTTTGCATCCACATAGCCCATTAATATGGGCACCTCAGCATTATTCGCTATATGGTAGAAGCCTGTTTTCCATGCGCTTACCTTGCGCCTAGTCCCTTCCGGTGGCACTAGGATTACAAGATTACCATTATTGTTAAACTGGGTGACGATCTCATGTACAACGTTGTGTGACTTGCCACGATTGATTGGGATGCCTCCTAACCACTTCATGAAGCCGGAAAACGGGAAGGGGAAGAGGGTATGCTTGCCCATCCAAAAAACTTGTAATCGCGATTCCAATACAACTAAGAGCATTAGGGGGAAATCCCAGTTACTGGTATGAGGTGCGCCGATAAGGACATATTTTGGAACAGATACTTTGCTGCCGATGGGCCTCCAGCCAATAAGCTTGAGGATTAAAATTGCTATAAACCGCAGCAGAGGTGTGAGAATCGGAGTAGAGAAAATCGTGGTTCGCATCGTCGTCTATCCTAGTTGGACGGTAACGAGTATAGCAGTGCTTCGCTTGGCTAGGCTAGAGTTCGAATTTTCTTGCAGGGAGGCTTCGGGCTGATCGAGGTTGCGCGAATAGCTCGTGTGGGTGATCAGCCTTTTCTTGGTAAGTTATAACACTATATATATGGTTGTCTATCTATGTTTCAATGAAATCTAAGTTGCACTCGAGATAGCCCTAAATGCAAATACTACAAATCCTTATCAAACAAACGTTTCAATTCAGCGAGCGCCTTATCTGCCTCTTCTGTCGGTGAGGTCGTTATTTCAGTATCAGGCTCTACCTCTTCGCCAAAAAGCTCGGCTAGGCTGGCTTTGGCGGCTTTTTCCGCCGCTCCATCCTTCTTGTTATAAGCTTTGGGATTGACCTTAAAGAAGTCGCAGAAATTGGCTTTCTCGGTATCCTGCACAAACTCGGCGTGGTCCTCGCTACAGTCATCGGATAGATTGGGTGCATAGTTCTTGCAGGAAATGCAGGCGTGTAGGTCTGCGTTACAGGTGCTGCATTCTTCATAGCGGGAGAAAGGCAGGAGTAGATTGCGAAGCGTGGCCCCGCACTTCCAACACTGTATCGTTACGCTGCGACTTGCCATAGCTTTGCCGCCTATCTGCCTACCATTCTTGGAAATGGGATTGAATGTCGGGTTCACACAACTGCTTGGTGCCGCCGTCTATAGTCCCTATGTACAGGAAGCCAATTATCTTTTCCGTTTCGCTGAGCCCTAGGCCATTCTTGACTATGGGATCATAGGCTAGGTATCCAGTTCTCCACATCGCGCCTAGGCCCTGTGCGAACGCAGCTAATAACATATTCTGTGTGGCGGCTGCCGCGGATAGGTCCTGCTCTATTTCGGGAACCTTGGGATGAGGCTTGAAGCTGGATATACAGACCAGAACTAGAGGGGCTCGCAGCGGCTTACGATGTAGCTTCTCTATCGCGGCAGGGTCCAGAGATGGGTTCTTTGCGACGCCGGCCTTAGCAAAGAGTTCTCCCAGCCGTTCTCGAGAGTCGTCCTTAACAGCAAGGAAGCGCCAGGGCTTGAGCACGGCATGATCGGCTGCGCTGAATGCGGCCTTATAGATGTTCTCAAGCATCTCAGGGCTGGGGAGCGGGCCGGATAGCTTGGGAACGGAACTTCTCTGGTGTAGGGCGTCTAATGCATCCATAGCGTGCTCCCGAATCGATGAATAAGGAATGAAAAGCCCTTGTTTTTGGGTTTGTGGAATACTAAAGCAATCTTGGGGCGCTGGAAACTGCGGTCATACTTTGGCTTTATTCAGTCGATAGCAAAGAGTAATCTCGGCGCTTGTGATTTATGAGACATTCTCAGCTGGCGCCGGGTGAGTTGATTGTTCGTTGGAAATTGCCTTATTGAATGTCCGTAGAGATATGGCTGCCATCAAAAGGTTCCCGCAGAAAGCCCCTCCGAAAAACCCCGCTAAACCAAACCACTGACTTCCCAGATAGGCTAGGGGCACGTAGAACACAAAGAATCGTGCCGAGCTAAGATACAGAGCAGACATCGGTCGATGCAGCGCATTCAATGACGAGTTGGTCAGAATAATGATGCCTTGCATGCCGTAGCCCAGCGGTAGGATCCATAGAAACAGCTTTATCGTCTGGATAACCTCAGGGTCGTCGGAGAAGGTCGAGGCGATTATGCCAGCACTCAGCGCAAGCACTACGTAGACCAGCATCTGCCACCCGAGAATGAATTTAATCGAGAGTCGATAGGCTTCCTCAACTCGGTTGATCTTTCCTGCGCCGAAATTCTGGCTGATGAGTGGGGGCAGGGAAGAGGACATCGCCAAAACGATGAGAGTGGCCATAGGTTCGAGTCGGGCACCTACGCCGAAGGCGGCGACCGCCTCGTCGCCGAAGCTCGCGGCAATCGCCGTCATGATGCCCGCCGCTAGAGGCGTCATCATATTTGCCCCCGCAGCTGGAACGCCGATGCGTAGCATCTCGCGACCTGAGGAGATCATTACAGGGCGGCTGGGTAGCGAGCCGCTTACCAGTTCTTTTTGAATGACAAGGATATACATTAGGTAGCAATAGCCGATTCCCCAGGAGATAACCGTCGCCCAAGCTGCGCCCTGAATGCCGAGTGCGGGCATGGGGCCGAGGCCGAATATGAAGATGGGATCGAGGACTGCGTTGATGAGGCCCATGCCAGCCATCAATATACTAGGTGTTGTGGTGTCGCCACAGGCTCGCAATATGCTGTTGCCGGTCATGATGCAGACGACCATGATGCTGCCTGGAAACCAGACGACCATGTACTCCCTTATAACGGGCATTAGTGATTCACGGGCACCCATCAAGTGAAATATGCTGTCCATGAAGAACCAGCAGATGGCCACTATAATGGCGGCGAGTAGTAAGGAGATGTAATTAATTACCGTAGAGGCTTCCTTCGCCTTCTCGTATTCGGACTTTCCCAGATATTTGCCCACCACAGCTGAGGCACCGATTCCCAGACCGATAGCGAGGCTCAGGATGGTAAAGGTAACGGGAAACGTAAAGCTAATCGCAGTCAGCGCCTCGGTGCCAAGGAAGCTGATGAAAAATGTGTCTACAAGGCTAAACGTGAATAGCATGAGCATGCCGATGATCATCGGAGTCGTCATGCGGATGAGAGATTTTTGAATGGAGCCTTCTGACAGATTGTAACTATGCTTATTGTTAGTCGAAGGCATAGTTAATTAATGGCTTAGGCGCTTAGCCCTTTCCTTAGCATGTTTAATTGCTTATATATTTTCGGATTGCCGTACAGCAATTCTTTCGCATCGGTCAAATTGGGGTTTCCGCTTTCGCTGCCCAGTAGTCCGCCCGCTTCTTGCAGAATGAGTTTGGCTGCAGCCAAGGAGAGTGAGCTTTCGTTCGCTGAGGAGCCACCTTGTATACGGTCTGCCGCAACCTGTGCCATGTCCAGAGCTGTGCAGCCGGAGATGCGTGGGCTGGCTCCCGCGCTCATAAATTCTGTTTGTAGTCCCAGAGCGACATCTTGGGGCATGCCCTCGGGGTTGAGAGCGACAAGGCTGCCGGATATCTCCGTGCGTTTGCCTACGCGGATACGGTGCGTGTTGAGTCGAGCACCAGCACCTCTGCTTGCAATGAACTCTTCGCGCAAAAGAGGGCAGACGAGGATTGCATGTTGAACCACGCCGTCGATCTGGCAGGCCAGCGACACACCGAACTGTGGGTATCCAGTGGCAAAATTTCTATTACCGATTAGTGGGTCGATAAGCCAAACAGTATCTTTGTTCTCTCCTTGCTTGAGGCCAGAGGCGCGGGAGTGAAAACTGTGTTCGGGATGAGCCTTCTCTAGATGGTAGAAGATTGTTTTCTCAGCTTCCAAATCCATCGACGTGAGAAAATGAGCGGGGTCATCATTAATGATTTTAATTCTATCGAGACGGTCGCTGCTATGCGCTATTGCCTCAGACGCATCTCTGGCGGCTTGAAGCGCGATATTTATCAAGGGGTGCATTGCTGACTTCCTGAGCGTGCTAACGGGCGTAGACCTGTTAGGAAACAATTTTGGGCTTCTGTCGAGATGGTTGAGCCGATTTATCGCGGGCTTGTAGGATGTTCTTGGGGGAATCTCTTCCCTGCTTGAGATGCGCTACAGCCACCGATTTTCGGGGCTATGATAGCAAACAATAGAAAGCAGAAGGAAATTATTACAATTTAGCGTAGCTCTAAACAATCGGATGTCAGCTCTAGCCTGAATTTACCCGCTGTTAGCCCGCGATATGGGATCTATCCTGCTATAATTCGCCGCTCTTTGTTTATGAGTGGCAACAGTAAAATGTTTGATTTCAAGCAAATCTCCGTAGTTCTAGTGAATACTTCTCATCCGGGAAATATCGGAGCTACCGCGCGAGCGATGAAGAATATGGGCCTGAGTAAATTGACTCTGGTTCAGCCTGAGGATTTTCCTAGTGGAGTGGCCGTAGGTCGGGCGGTTTCCGCCGTCGATATTCTCGACAACGCGCGGGTTGTAGCTAGTCTTCAGGAGGCTGTCGAGGACTGTGGTCTGATTATTGGGGCGAGTGCGCGCTCGCGTACAATCCCTTGGCCGATGGTGTCACCAGAACAGTGTGGACAGAAGGCGGTGGCAGAGGGGGCGGCCAACAAGGTCGCGCTGGTTTTCGGCCGTGAAGATTCAGGCTTAAACAACGAAGAGCTACAGCTGTGTCATTTCCATGTACAGATTCCCGCAGATCCAAACTACAGTTCGCTCAACTTGTCCGCTGCCGTGATGGTGGTTTGTTATGAAGTACGCAAGGCAGCGTTGGCCTTGGATGAGCAGCCAGCGGTCGCCGAGGATGAGTTTTGGGATCAGGAGAAGGCCAATGGCGAGCAGATTGAGCACTTCTATGCTCATCTAGAACGAGTGATGATCGCCATTAAATTTCATGACCCAAAAGTCCCGCGGCAGCTTATGCCGAGAATCCGCCGCTTGTTTAATCGCATCAGAATCGACGTGATGGAGATGAATATTCTCAGAGGTATTCTGTCGAATATAGAATCTAGGCTGGATAATGAGAAGAAGCTCAAGGCTCAGCTAGAGGAAAGAGCAACTACTGATGAGTCTCAGTCTTAAGCATTGCTGAGCTCGGTGGTTCTCGATAATCAATATTTATTGCATGCAAACAATTAGAATCAACTTATAGAGTAGGTGTAGTTATTTAACATGGTTAGACAGACTTTTTATTTCAGTGATGGACCTTATTTGCAGGCAATGCAAGGCCTGCATACGGCTCTGTCTGGTTCTGAGGCATTCGTTAAGTTTATTGGACAGCCGCGAACAGGAAAGAGTGGCGTGTGTGAGAAGCTAACGCAGTTCATGCGCCTCAAAGACTATCGGGTTATTTATTTCGACTATCCTATTGAGTCTCCCGACATGTTGCGCAGCATGTTAACGAAAGAACTCGATATGCCGGATACAATTAATATCTTAAGGCATCTTGAAGACGCGCTGGCTAACCAGGCGGAGAAACCCCTAGTCCTTATCTTCGATGATGCCCACCTACTAAGTGATATAACCCTGATTGAAATTTACCGGCTAGCCAGTGTTCAAGTAGAGCAGAAGCGGGTCATTAATATAGTCCTCTGTGGAGAGCCAGAATTAGAGAAGAGACTTAGCCGCAAGAAAGAATTCAACTCCCTGCTGCAGCATGTATCTCATAACTTCCTACTCGAACCAATGAATGCCGCTACAACTTCTCAATTTCTGTTGGCGTATCTTGAAAAGATGGAGTTTGCGGGTTTGCAACTCGAGCCAGCAGCGTTAAATCAATTCTATAAGTCCTGTAAGGGCTTCCCTGGTCCAGCTTACTCACTGTGTCAGCTAGTACTTGCTAGTCGTCAGGACAGTAACGAGTTAAGCCCTATAACGAAAGAAGAATTACTGCTTGCGATTCGTAGTGTAGATGGCGAGCAGCCAGTTTCTAGCCGCCTGCTTAGAGAAGGGGATCGATGGATGCTGTTAGGCCCTATCGCCGCTGTAGTCGTTATAGCAGCGCTCACTCTACTTGTTCGCCAGTTGAGTCCGCCGGAGTTACGCAGCGATGCCGAAGAGCTTGCGAGTCTCGCCGTAGATAGTAAAGGGGATCTTTCGGTAGCTTCGCCGTTCGCCGTTGATCAGTTACAGCTTGCCGATGATGACAGTTCGCTATCGGCAGATAGTTCAGTGCAAGTTGATGAGCTCAAGGGAGAAAGGGCTACGGCCGAGGAAGAGTTGCCGGTTTCCGACTCTACTCTTGCTCTGGTTACTGCCGAAGAGAGGGGGATATCAACGGAGACAATTACAGAGCCGCTGTTTGAGCAGATGACATCCAATGACAATACTGCGAAACGTAACAATGAGCCAAGCTTGTCTGCTATAGATGAGTCTGCGTTCAGCAACGAAGCAGTACCGCTGGCGAATGTCACATTGACAAGGCCAATGCTGGCGCTAGATGACGAAGAGATTGAAGTCGTGGTGGAGAAGATGGTGGGGGTTTCGAAAGTGGAGCCAGTACTATTATCTAAAGAAGATATTGCTGGGGCTTTAGCTGAGGTCGAGCTTCTAGAGACGGTCTTAGCTAATGAACCTGCAGTGCCAGAGTCGGTGACTCTGAGTCCGCGGCAAGTGGTAAAGGGCTGGTTAGATGCTTGGGAAGGACAAGACCTTGAGCAATACTTCGCGAGTTACGATGATGACTTTGTTCCTCGCTATCACCGCAGCCAGTCGGCATGGAAAAGTAACAGAGAAAGAGTGATAGGCAATGCGAGTCAGATTAGTCTTGAGATGTCCGATTTCGTGCTCATTTCTGAAGACGCGGTGAGTATCGAGGTGCATTTCTGGCTCGCCTATAGCTCGCCAAGCTATCACGATGATACGCGCAAAAAACTAATCTTGAAGAAGTTGCCCGCTAGCAATCAGACTGCCGCAAGACTGGTGATCCTCGAAGAGATAAATCTTGAGGTGCGCGTTTAGGAATATTTTTTAGCAGAGTAGTCTGACGAAGAGAAAACATTCTTTAGAGCAAATCCAGAGCGACGGTGGAATCGATGAGCGGCTCTAACGTCTGCGTCTAGTGGTTCTTTTTCGACTTTGGCTTTCCTTCGGAATTAAGAACTTATCTCCGTCACCAATTAAGTCAGCTCTGCCGAGTTCATGTAGAGCCTCTCTCAGCATTGGCCAATTCTTTTCATCGTGGTAACGCAGGAAGGCTTTCTGCAGGCGCCGCTGATCAATATCTTTACAGATGGCGAGTTTATCGCTCTTGTAGCGCACTTTTTCCAGAGGGTTTCGTTCTGAATAGTACATGGCGGTAGCGAGTGCCATCGGTGATGGGTAGAAGGTCTGCACCTGATCTGGTTTAAAGTTTCGCTGCTTAAGCCACAGGCTAAGATTCAGCATGTCTTCGGCATCACTTCCGGGGTGGGCGGCTATGAAGTAAGGAATTAAATACTGTTCTTTGCCTGCCTTCTTCGAAAATTTATCGAACAATATCTTGAAATCATCATAGGCAGAGATGCCTGGCTTCATCATCTTCGAGAGTGTCTTATCTTCGCTGTGCTCCGGTGCAATCTTTAGATAGCCGCCAACATGATGCGTGACTAGCTCCTCTATATATTCCGGGTCTTTTAGGGCAAGGTCATAGCGAAGGCCCGAAGCGATAGCGACGCGCTTAACGCCGGGTATCGCTCTAGCTTTTCTATACAGTTGTGTCGTGGGGCTGTGATCCGTTTTCAAATGCTTGCAGATGTTGGGGTAGACGCAGGAGAGTCGCTTGCAGGTCTTCTGAATCTTCGGCGACTTGCAATTCAGTTTGTACATGTTCGCCGTGGGTCCGCCCAGATCCGAGATAGTTCCGGTAAAGCCAGGGACTTGATCCCTGATTTTCCCGATTTCACGCAGAATCGAATCTTCCGAACGACTCTGAATGATGCGTCCCTCATGTTCTGTAATAGAGCAGAACGTACAGCCACCGAAACAGCCGCGCATAATATTTACCGACGTCTTGATCATGTCGTAGGCAGGAATATTCGCATCGCCATAGGATGGGTGTGGTCGGCGCTGATAGGGAAGATCAAAGATCCAATCCATCTCTTCAGTTTCGAGAGGAATTGGCGGTGTGTTAACCCATATCTCTTGCGTGCCATGTTTCTGAACTAGGGGCTTCGCGTTGTAGGGGTTCGCTTCCTGATGCAATACCCGCGATGCGTGTGCATACAAGGCGGGATCATTTGTCACTTTGCTAAAGGAGGGGAGCCGAATATAAGTGGTTTCCGAGTTATACTTTTCTTTGCGTTGCAAGGGTAGCGGGATTATCCGCACTGCTTGCGCTGCTTCTCGATCGCCATCGAGGTTCTGTAGTTCGGTGCCCTGTGCATCGACACTCGGTGTTTCGGATTTTTCTCCCTTATCCTTATTGTATTCATAAGGGTTAGGCAGTTGCTCGATCTTCGAGGGCCAGTCTATACGGGTGGAATCGATTTCGGTCCAACCCTCTGGTACTTTTGCTGCTACGCGTGCAGTTCCGCGCAAGAACTTCATGTCTTCGACTGTTTTGCCGGCAGCAAATTGGTGGGCAACTTCTACCAGGGCTCGCTCCGCGTTGCCAAACAACAAGATATTCGCGTTCGAATCGATTAGAACTGAACGTCTTACGCTGTCGCTCCAATAATCGTATTGCGCGATGCGCCGCAGACTGGCCTCGATGCCCCCAATGACAATTGGTGTGTCGTAGTAGGCTTCGCGACAGCGTTGACTGTAGACAATAACCGATCGATCAGGGCGTCTGCCTGCCTCACCATTAGGGGTATAGGCATCATCGCTACGCATACGCAGGTCGGCAGTGTAACGATTGATCAATGAATCCATGTTGCCGGCGGTAACGCCGAAGAATAGGTTTGGCTTGCCGAGCACCTTGAAGGGGTCGGCGCTATCCCAGGAAGGCTGAGCAATAATGCCGACTCTAAATCCTTGCGCTTCTAACAATCTTCCTATTACCGCCATGCCGAAGCTAGGGTGATCGACGTAGGCATCTCCTGTGACGAGAATGATGTCGCAGCTATCCCAGCCTAGTTGATCCATCTCCTCACGTGACATGGGTAGATAGGGGGCCGTTTCGAAACACTCAGCCCAGTATTTTGGATAGGAAAAAAGCATGCGCGGAGTATGCTGCGAATTGCTGGCTGAGGATTTCTTGTTCGATTTTTGCGACATGCTTATTCTGGAGCTCGGTTTATGTAATGACTATTGTAAGGACGAATTAAAAAATGGAGGCTTGTCTCGATGAGTCTAGAAAAATTGATTCAAGGGGATTTCGTCGCCATTTACCCGCAGTACACTTTGCTGCAGGCTGGCCTCAACAATGACTTTGCCGTTAGCAATGGTGAGATAACCCTGTTGCACATAGGGGTCGACTAGTTCGGCCAGCGGGCTGCGCAGAATAGCCTCTAAGTCTAAAGATATCTCGAGTGTCATGCTGAGTGCGGCGATGGCTTCATTAATATCCAATTCGTCGGGATTGCTTAATGTATTGAGCCCGGCCCAAAGAATACGAAGATCAGCAGTATGGTCGCCACCGTAGGAGTTTGCTTCTATATGGTTATTGAGCTCTAGCGGGTTCTGTAGAACGAGTAGGTAGAGTTCCTGACCGAGTTCGGCGAACTCTGTCGACATCGCATCGGCATCCGAATTAATTTCGTTCTGCAGTTCGCTGAGCAGGCTGTAATAGTCGCGCAATAGTTTATTGTTGAGTTGTTTGATTTCGCTAAGCCAGCTAAAAGAGCTAACTGGCACTTCACTCTCGATGTTAGCGATACGGATTTCCTGGTAAATCTCGCTGAAATCTTCCTTAGTGGCGGAGGTCTGCAAGCCGTAATTAACGCCTATACCTGACATTGAAAAGGGTAGTGGTAAAGTGCTGCTAATCGACGGAATCGAGAGCATTGCACGACTCTCTGCGAGAATGTCGTTCAGCTGATTTGTAGAGCTTGTAATATTCATCCCGGCGATTAAGACGTTGGAGTTATCAGTGTTTATATTAGCTGATAGTTCTCCCATTAGTAGCGAGAAGTGAGCGGATAGATCTGCGGCGATATCTACATTCGCGTCAAGCCCGTCGAAGTTGAATTCCCCTGCCGTATCACTAAAGCTAAGTTCACTGACATTTATGTTCAGCAGCAGCGATTGATCGAAGCGAGCTAAGAGATTGACTGTGATGTCGGGAAGAGGGAAGGATAAGTCGACAAGTTCAATGTCGAATAAGTCGTTGCGAATACTCGGTTCGATAACGGCATGAGCTATACCGATGCTAAGCCCGTCTTCGGTCTGCAGGAGCGGGCCGTGATCGATGTCGAAATCCATTGATAGTGCGATCGCATCGGTACCAATAGGAGTATAGATTAATTCTATGGTGGTTGAGCTGCTAAACCAGCCCTTACTAAATTCGCTGCGACGAATCTCAAACTGGCTTTCAGCCTCAGGAGGAATGAGTGCTATCAGCCTGTCGATGGTTGCTTGCTCGATGCCAGCCCCGATAACTTTTGGTGTAAGAGCAAGCACTAGAGCGATTAGCGCAGCGACTACGAGTGAGATTTTTACTGCTAGAGATTTCATAGATTACCGAGTCGTTCATAGTCAGTGCCGCCCAGCTTGAGCAGGCGTCTCACTGTAGGCGTGTCACTATAGCAGAATTTGCGCCGAGTTTTTTGCGTTTAGCCTTGATGTGCCATGATCTTGTACGCGCAGCGTCTGGCTCCTGCTAGTAGATAGTCCGTGCGCTTCACCGTAGCCTCGGTCTCAAAGAGGCGCTGAAAAACCTCTAATTCAGAATTGCAAAATTGCTGGCAGCTGGTAGCGGCGCTGCAGATAGGGCAATGGTTTTCTATAAGCATCCAGCCATCGGGTAGCAGGCGTACTTCGGCCATATAGCCCTCATCGCTGCGTAGTTGGGCGAGCCTTTCGATCCTCGGTTGTAGCTCGGGAGCGGCAGAATCTAACTCCACGCGATAGCCGGCCTCTATTTTGTCGCTGCGCTTGTCGATCAGTTGATTCAGGCCTTCCTCGCCCAGTGATGAGCGCATGACGTCGATTAGCTCTATCGTTGCCTGGGAATGGCCGTCAGGAAATCTGGCGTGGCCGTTCTCACTTAATTTCCACAGATGTACAGGGCGTCCGCGAGTCTGTCGCTCTTCCTGTGTCTGTGCGACCAGTCCTTTGGATTCAAGATCTGTGAGGTGTTGGCGGACTCCCATGGTTGTCATATCTAATTGTTTTGAAAGGATTTTAACCGACTGAGGGCCGCGCGTTTTCAGGCGCTGCATGATTCGATCTTGGCTCTTGGGCAATTCCATGACGTTAGCTCGGATGTAATTCTCAGTGGATTATCTCCTTAATCGGCATTTTAAATAAAGTATTTACTTTGTTTAACTGTTTTTTCATCTTTTTACTAATAGTAAAGCAAATACTTTATAAAAATAGAATGATTTACAATTGTGAAGGCTTAGTAATGCAAATACTTGAGTATACACACTTAGGTGTAGCCTCAATCGAGGCGGGGGAGTGGCTGAGCATCCGGCAAAGTGTAACGACTATTCACATTAAACTCGCCATTGGGTAGCATGAGCCAGCTCACCATCCCAACATCTACCGCATGCTTGGCATGCCTACCGGCCACTTCCGGGCAGGGCGACTATGAGTTTCGATGCACCCTTATTGCTAAGCTTCGTTGCTTACCTGATTCTAATATTGTTCCTCGGCATTAAGGCGTATAGGCGCACGCATAGTTTTGACGATTACATTCTAGGTGGTCGCAAACTCGGCTCGGTGGTGACCGCGCTCAGCGTCGGCGCCTCGGATATGAGCGGCTGGCTCTTATTGGGTCTACCTGGCGCTATCTATCTTTCTGGGATCAGTGAGATATGGATAGGCATTGGGCTAGTAATAGGCGCCTATCTCAATTGGTTGTTCGTCTCCAAGCGCCTGCGAATCTACAGCCAACACGCAAGTAACTCGCTAACGCTGCCGGACTACTTCGAGAATCGCTTCAATGACAGGACAAGAATCCTACGCATCGTGTCGGCCTGCGTCATTCTGCTGTTCTTCACCTTCTATACCGCGTCAGGATTAGTAGGGGGTGCGATACTGTTCGAGAACAGCTTCGGCCTGCAATACTCAACAGCATTGATTTCTGGTGGCCTGATAATAGTAGGCTATACCTTTATTGGCGGTTTTCTCGCGGTTGCCTGGACGGATGCGGTGCAGGCAGTGCTCATGTTTTTGGCGCTATTGATTGCGCCGACCGTGCTGATAGTGAGCAGCGGCGGAGCGGATGTGGTGTGGCAACAGATACAGACTGTGAACCCTCAGAGCACGGAGCTTTTCAGCAATATGACCGTCATAGGCTTCCTTTCTCTGATTGCATGGGGATTGGGCTACGTAGGCCAGCCGCATATTCTGGCGAGATTCATGGCAGTAGAAAGTCCGCAGAAACTAGTCTCAGCACGACGCATAGCGATGCTGTGGATGGTGCTAGTGTTATTCGGTTCGGTAGCTACGGGCTTGGCCGGCATCGCCTATTTTGCAGAGAACCCACTCGACAACCCCGAGACGGTTTTCATCGCCCTCAGCCAACAACTATTTAACCCTTGGGTCGCAGGAGTAATAACCGCCGCGATTCTCTCGGCAATCATGTCCACCATAGACTCGCAGTTATTAGTTTCCTCTTCAGTAATCAGCGAGGACTTCTATCGCGTATTCGTCAGGCCGAATGCAAGCGAAAAGGAATTGCTTGTGGTGAGCCGTGCCGCCGTTATTGCGATCGCGTTGCTGGCCATGATTATCGCCAGCGATAGAGAGAGCAGGGTGCTAGACCTTGTAAGCTACGCCTGGGCAGGCTTCGGCGCCGCCTTCGGTCCAGTCATCGTGTTCTCACTGTTCTGGCGCAAGATGACTGCTGTCTCGGCGATTGCGGGCATGATCGTTGGAGCTGTAACAGTTGTCGTGTGGTCAAATTTGGGCGGCGGAGTCTTCGAGCTCTACGAAATCCTACCCGGCTTCGCTCTAGCGTCTGTGGTAATTGTAATAATCAGCACATTGAAGCCTGCAGCGGATGCGCAAGCATTAAATACCTTCGAGGAAGTCGAGCAGCTAGCTAAGGATTAAGCTGCATGCGAATGTGAGGAATACCGTCCTCAGCATAAGCCTCGGACTGTGTCTCAAAGCCAAGCTCGGTATAGAACTTCTCTAAATACTGCTGCGCTGAAATCGTAATTGCCTTGCCGGGCCAATGTTCTTCACAGGACGCTATTGAATGCACCATCAGCGCCTTGCCAACGCCACCACCCCGAACCGATTTTTGAGTGACAACCCTGCCGATAGCAGCTCCTTCGTACTTTACTCCAGGTGGTAACAGTCTGGTATAACAAACTATCTCCGCCTCATCACCGGCGACAAGTTCTCCCATAACATGCAGCGCCTGTTGATCGAAGCCATCCACATCCTGATACACGCAGTTTTGTTCAACGACAAAGACTTCAGCGCGTAGCTGCAGAATCCGATACAGATCTTCGGTGCTCAATTCGTCGAAGCGCTGACATTTCCATGTTATTTCAATGCTCATTTTTCCCAAAGCCTAGCGCTATTCATTGATAACTCTATCCATTTTAGCCTAAGTTGTTAGCCCAAGTTGCGAAATTATGTGATTGCCCGGTGAGGATATTAAAACCATCGCTGCCGATGCTATACTGCGCCCGCTCTAGCCCCGGTGGCACAGCTGGATAGCGCGGCCCCCTCCTAAGGGGCAG
>TARA_B110000858_G_scaffold3535_1_pt1 | contig 68794 bp, 63 predicted proteins | sample TARA_B110000858 | Tara Oceans TARA_B110000858 (sample SAMEA4398247) | marine metagenome | biome: Polar Biome; feature: [SRF] surface water layer (ENVO:00010504); material: water (ENVO:00002006), including particulate matter (ENVO:01000060) such as... | depth 5 m | reverse complement strand
GAGATAGACGACGGCACTAGTATCCATGCGTATTTTACACCTGCAGAGATTGTATCTGCGATAGTACCCACGGGCGCAGGGGTGACGGATTCCCATTTGACTATCGACAAAGTATCACTCTGACCTAGAGTAAATGCACTTTTTTGACCCTCAGCAAGAAGTATATGAAAATCATTAATTACATTCATCCCTGGAGTTCCAATGGTGAGAGTCAACTTCAAAGAATCGCCTGTACACTTTGATAAATTGGGGACCTGAGTTAAGTCGATGGATTGAGAGTTAGCCAAGAAGGAAATGGAAATTCCAAGTGCTGTAGCGAATAATCGTACAAATGACATGCAAATATTTTTCGTTAGTTTAAGGAGTAAAGATAGTGTTCAAGTTTTATGCCAAAGATATGAATACTTGTCAAAGTTGACTTAAATCTGATTTACGTAGCAATTGAATGAGATTTCGATTTTTTGAACTAATTGTAAATAGTTTAAAGAATTTTTATCAAATTGCTAAATATTTTTCAATTCAGATAACAAAGCAGAACTCATCATAAATTTTGAAAACTAAATGAAGAGACAAAATATATTTGAAAGTTTCAAGAACGCTTTACAGGGTTTTAAAACTGCTCTAATCAGTGATAGAAATTTAAAATTGCATGTTTTATTTACATTAATTGTGTTTTCAACAGGGCTTTTTTTTAAAATAACCTTTGAAGAATGGTGTTTAATTGTAATAGTTATTGGTCTAGTTTTCGCCAGTGAATTAATAAATACAGCAATTGAAACACTCTGTAACACATTACATCCAGAGATAAATCCGGGAATAAAAAAAACTAAAGATATAGCTGCAAGCGCTGTTGTTTTTTCCGCTCTCTCTGCCCTTATTGTTGGAGCAATTATTTTTGTGCCTTATCTAAAAAATTATTTTTTTCAGATTACGAGTTGAAATACAAAAAATCCATTAAAATAAATAAACCAAAACACAAAGAAATTTGCGATTCTTTGAGATTGCAAAAAAGTTATTTTGATTGGGTGGGGTTTTATTGGATGAATGATGTTAATCAGACCCTTGAGTTAGGTGCCTTTTCTGGATCAATAACTGAGCATACCACGATACCTTATGGTAAAGGTATTTGTGGCCAGGTAGCTTTGTCTGGAGAGATGATTGAAGTACCTAACGTATATGGAGTAAATAACTACATCGCTTGTTCTTTAGAAACTAATTCGGAATTAGTTGTTCCAATATTTAAAAATGAAAAACTCATAGGTCAATTAGATATTGATAGCTATTCTAAAAACCCGTTTAATGCAAAAGACAAAGTTCTCTTAGAGAGAATATGTAAATCTGTTGCTGATGATATAATTCCTTAAGTTATTGATTAAACCTTATTGCATCAACTGGATCCAAATTTGCAGCCATCGATGCGGGTGCAACGCCAGAAATTAATCCAATCAATGCTGAAAGACCTATGCCGGTAAATACATTTTCTAGACTCATGGCTAATTCGAATTCAGAATAAAAGGAAGCTATTGAAATTAAAATAGACACGAATAGTATTCCAAGTATTCCTCCAAGAATACTTAGCATGGTACTTTCAACGAGGAACTGCAAAAGAATAAAGGAATTTCTTGCTCCAAGAGCCTTTTGAATGCCAATTTGTCCAGTTCTCTCCCGAACACTCACAAACATTATGTTTGCAATACCAAATCCTCCGACTAAAATTGAAAACCCACCAATTATAGTTCCTGCAATACCAATAGCTGAAAACATTTTATCTAAACCTCCACTGATTATAGATGACTCATTTATTGAGAAGTCATCCTCCGCCCTCGGGCTAAGCCTCCTAATTGCCCTCATATTAGCCCTTACCTCATCCTTAAATATGTCAAGAGGTATATGTTTTTTTGCTTTAAAGTGAATAGCAGTTTGAGTTAGCCTATCTCCCCTAATTGACACTAATAGAGATGCAGGTATATAAACCTTAGAATCATCAGACTCACCAATAATGCTATTACCTTGTTTCGGCCAAACACCGATAACGTTAAATTGTCTTCCAAAAGCCGTTATACTTCTCCCAATAGGATCTTTATTCCCAAAAAGTCCTGAACATATATCTGAACCGATTATACAAACAGGTCTTCCTAGTCGATTTTCTTTTTCAGAAAAGTATCTACCCGCTTCCATTTGACCATCACCTTTCTGAAATATTAATCCAGCTTCAAATGTCACACCTTCAACATTTGCATTTTCAATATTTGAATTCCCATATTTTAGAGTTTCACGCACACCCCCACCGAAAGACATGAATTGAGCTCCTGCAACTCCTCGATTAACTAATTTCCTGTAATCTTTTAAACTCACATCTGGTCGCTGATAATACTTCCACCATGGGTAACCATCATTGCCATCAGCCCCACCCCATGGCCATTTTTGAACAAATACTACGTCCGAACCAATGCTGTCAACACTCGCACGAATATTTCTTTCTAGACTATCTACGATAGCGTAAACTGATATAATTGCGAATATTCCGATTGCAATACCCAACAAACTCAAGGAAGTTCTCAATCGATTATTTAATAAAACATTCCAAGCAAATCGATAAGACTCGGAAATAAGGGTAAAAATTTTCCACATAACAGGGTGAAATTACAAAGTCCATGACAAGGAATCCCTACATTTGTTTTTTGATTTTTTTGTTACCCATCAATATAAAATGAACTCAAAACTAAATCCCTTAAAATCTGCCTTAATTTCTGTTTTTAACAAAGAAGGATTAGCTCCCATTATAAAAAACTTAAACAAAGAAGGAGTAAAACTTTATTCAACAGGTGGGACACAAAAGTTTATTGAAGGTTTAGGTATCCTCTCTACTCCAATTGAATCCGTAACAGAATTTCCGAGTATCTTAGATGGACGAGTTAAGACCCTCCATCCTAAGGTATTTGGAGGAATACTTTGGAGAAGGTCGATACAAGCAGATGCAGAAACAGTTACTTCAATGGAAATTCCCAGCATAGATATGGTAATAGTTGATTTATACCCCTTCGAGGAAACTGTTAATTCTGGCGCAGAGAAATCAGAAATTATTGAAAAAATCGATATCGGAGGGATCTCTTTAATTCGTGCCGCGGCAAAAAATTTTAATGATGTTTGGATCGTTTCTTCGAAAAAAGAATACCCTGAACTAATAAGCATTTTGGAGAAGCAGGGAGCTCAAAGTTCTTTAAAGCAGCGAAAAGAATTTGCTACAAGAGCTTTTGATGTCACTGCTAACTATGATTCTTTAATTTCAGATTGGTTTCGAGAAAAAGAAAAACCATTCTCAGAAATAAATGGGAAAAGAAAAGAACTTAGATATGGAGAAAACCCTCATCAAAAAGCTTGGTTTATTGGAGACTTAGATTCATTATTCACACAGCACAATGGAAAAGAATTAAGCTACAATAACCTTCTAGATATTGATGCAGCTATGGCTTATTGTTCTGAAGGAAAAGACTCGACGGTAGCAATAATAAAACACAATAATGCTTGTGGATTTGCTTGTGCAAAAACCCTTGAAGAAGCATGGGATAGAGCACTATCGTCTGATCCAGTATCAGCTTTTGGATCCGTTATTGCGAGTAATGTGCCGGTTGATGGCGAAACAGCAAAAAAAATTAGTACTTTATTTTTTGAAGTTATTATTGCTCCTGGATTTTCAAATAATGCAATGGAAATCTTTAAATCGAAAAAAAATAGAATAATTTTAGAAAACCGGTCTTCAACATTTCCAGAAACCATAGTGCGATCATCTTTAAATGGTTTACTTCTTCAAACTAGGGACAATCGCCGAGACAGCAGAAAGGATCTTAAAGTTGCGACGAAAAGGAGCCCGACAGAAAAGGAAATAGATGACTTATTATTAGCTTCTGCTATTTGCAAACACACCAAAAGCAATACCATAGTTTTGGTAAAGGATCAACAATTAATAGCAAGTGGAACTGGACAAACATCCAGAGTTGATGCATTAAATCAAGCTATACACAAAGCAAAGTCATTTGGAAAGGAATTAGGTGGAGCTGTTATGGCTTCTGATGCCTTTTTTCCATTTCCTGACTGTGTTGAAATAGCAAATAACCAAGGCATTAAAGCAGTAATTCAGCCTGGAGGATCAATAAAAGATAATTTAAGTATTGATTTTTGTAACGATAATGAAATAACAATGGTGACTACAGGTATACGTCATTTTAAACACTAATAATATAGAATGGGACTTTTTGACTTTTTAACTTATGATATAGCAATTGACCTCGGGACAGCAAATACTCTTATCATACACAATGACAAAGTTGTTGTAGACGCTCCTTCAATTGTGGCGATAGATAGAACTACCAATGCAATCCTAGCTATTGGCCATGAAGCAATGCAAATGCATGGAAAAACCCATGAAAATATTCGAACAGTCAGACCTTTAAAAGATGGAGTGATTGCTGATTTTGTGGCTTCAGAGCATATGATTCGAGAGATGATCAAAAGTATTCCCGTTCTAAAAAAGAAACTACTTGCTCCTTCACTAAGAATGGTTATTTGTATTCCCAGTGGTATAACTGAGGTTGAAAAACGAGCCGTTCGTGATTCTGCAGAACATGCAAACGCAAAGGAAGTATACCTAATACACGAACCTATGGCAGCCGCTATTGGTATTGGTGTTGATGTCTTAGAGCCTAAAGGTAATATGATTATCGATATAGGAGGTGGAACAACCGAAATTGCTGTTCTTGCTCTTGGCGGAATAGTTTGTGATAAGAGTATAAAAGTAGCTGGTGATGTATTTACCAATGATATTGCATATTATATGAGATCTGAACATAATTTATATGTAGGAGAGAGAACTGCTGAATCAATAAAAATAAATGTAGGGGCAGCTATTGAGAATTTAAGTAATCCTCCAGACAACATATCTGTTCAAGGCCGGGATTTAATAACTGGGAAGCCTAAACAAGTGGATATAACTTACCAAGAAATATCAAAAGCACTTGATAAATCGCTCACAAGAATTGAAGATGCCGTAATGGAAGCCCTAGCTCTTACTCCACCAGAATTATCCGCTGACATATATAATTCTGGTATTTATATGGCTGGAGGTGGGTCTTTGCTAAGAGGGCTTGATCAAAGAATATCTGCAAAAACAGATTTACCAGTTTATGTTGCAGAAGACCCTTTGAGAGCTGTTGTAAGAGGGACAGGAATAGCACTAAAGAACTTAGATAAATACCGTACTCTGTTGATGCGCTAGAAGGATGCGAAATATTTTACGGTTTATTATTCGATACCGCGTAGCCTCAATTTTAATTATAATTCAAATTTTGGGACTTTCGATTACCTATCGTAATTCCTTGATACACCACACATTTTTTTGGGAAAGAGTTCTGACATCTCAGGCCCGCTGGCATAATTTTACTGGGAGTTGGAGGAATTATTTTGATCTGAGAAATATCAATAATGCCCTTCAAAAAGAAAATACAATTTTACGTAGAGAATTAAGCAGTCGTTCTAAATCCCCTTCTAACATAGTAGATAGTTTACAGTTCCAGTGGACCTACGGGGACATCCTTTATTCAAGTATTAACTTAAAAAACAACTTACTGATACTCAATAAAGGAGAAAATAATGGTTTAACACCTGGAGATGGAGTCTTGGGATCTCAAGGAATATTGGGCATTGTAGATAAAACCTCATCTAACTACAGTAGAGTTATACCGATCATTCACAGCGAATCGAGAATTTCGGGAATAATAAAAAGAACAGGACATTTTGGTACAATTATTTGGCAAGGTGGAAATGAAACTGAAGCTCAAATTATTGATTTGCCTCTAGAAATAAATTTAAAATCTGGAGACGAAGTAGTAACTGATCCAAGATCTAATATATTTCCTTCGGGCTGGCCAATTGGAAGAGTAATGTATACGGTTTCAGACTCTTCTAACCATACTCAATCTGCAATTATTAAATTATTTGTTGACTACAGGAAATTACAACCAGCTTATATTGTCACGAATAATTTAAAGTTAGAATATCAAAAAATAATTCAGCCATGAGAAAGTTTAGTACATGGTTAATATGGAGCAGTTTTCTTTTAATACTTCAATCATTGGTCATAAATAAAATTCAAGTTTATGGTTTTTTAAACCCATACATATATATCGGTATTTTTCTGTTTGCTCCAACATCTTTTGGCAAAATACCTCTTTTATTTGTTGGAGCACTAATTGGTGCTTGGATAGATTTCCAGATAATGACTGGTGGAATTCATATGATGGCATCGAGCTTATTTTGCTATTTTCGTCCCAGAATTTTAGATTTTATCATACCCAGGGCGGATGAAGAAGATTTACCCTTTTTGCCAGTCGATATTGGTTTAGGAAAGTGGTTGATTTACGCGATGAGTGGAACAATAGTGCATCATACCTACCTTTTTTCAATAGATGCCCACAGCTTTAATGAACCTCTCCTATTAATATGGAGAATATTTATCTCCACAATTGCAAGCACATTATTAATTACCTCCATTTTATATTTCGCAAAAAACAAAATAGATAATTAATGAGAGGCAGGCTATTTCTTACATTACTAATTGGACTAACACTAGTCTTTATTGCAAGATTATTCTATATTCAAATTATAGATCCAACGTACACACTTGATGCCGCGAATAATGCTCAACGAATCCAAAAGGTTTACGCTCCCAGAGGTGTTATTTATGATCGAGACAGTGTTCTTTTAGCTACCAACCAAGCTGCTTATGATATCGAAGTAACTCCCAGCTTGATAAGTGATTTAGACACTTTACGTTTGGGGCAACTATTAAATATTAGTTATGAAAAAATAAGCTCCATACTTAAAAAAGCAAAAAAACATTCTCCCTATCGTCCCAGTCCTGTAATTAGGAGTTTGACTTCGAATGACTATGCTGAAATCCAAGAAGAAATAGGGTTTTATACTGGAATTTCAATGAGAAGAAGAACATTTCGGAAATACTCAAGCTCCTCCGCAGGCAATGCACTTGGTTATATTGGAGAAGTTAATGATTATATATTATCGAAAAAACCTGAATATGAACTTGGGGATTATGTCGGCATATCAGGAATAGAGGCCAGTTATGAAAAATATTTAAGAGGTAAAGATGGCATAGAATATATTACTGTCGATAATTTAAATAGAGACGTAGGACCATTTCAAAAAGGTAAGTATGATATAGATCCATTACCTGGAAAAAATATAACTACGACATTAGACTCAAAGCTTCAATCGTATGGTGAACTTCTAATGTCAGGTAAGAGGGGCAGTATTGTAGCAATTGAACCAAAATCAGGGGAGATTCTTAGTCTTATATCATCACCTAATTATGATCCCAATTCTCTTGTTGGTCGACATAGATCAAGAAATTATAATTTACTCTACAATGATTCTATCAATAAACCTCTTTACAATAGAGGTCTTCTAGCTGTTTATCCTCCTGGATCTCCTTTTAAAATAATAAATGGATTAATTGCTTTAGAAGAAGGTGTTATTAAACCAACCACGAGGTATCATTGTATCGATGGTTATCACTTTGGTGATCTCCATGTTAAATGCCATTGTGAGTCAGGAAGTGTAAATCTGCGAGAATCGATATCATTTAGCTGTAATAATTACCATTGTAATATTTTTAAAAGGACTCTAGATAAATTCTCATCATCCTCAGATGGGCTGGATAGATGGAAAACACATGTGAAAAGTTTTGGACTCGGAAATTATCTTGGAGTAGACTTTATTTCAGGAAGGAAAGGCTTTGTTCCTGACTCATATTTTTATAACAAATACTATAAAAACAATCGCTGGAAGGCTCCTACAATAATTTCTCTTGCTATTGGTCAAGGTGAGTTGGGTGTAACGCCAATACAGTTAGCAAATATGACCGCAGCAATAGCGAATCGAGGCTATTGGTATATTCCACATATTGTTAAGTCCATTGCAGATAATAAAATTGATAGTATCAAATTTAAAACTCGGAACCATACAACTATTTCAGCGAATAATTTTGAAATTGTAATTAAAGGAATGAGAGATGTATTTGAAATAGGTACTGCTAAAAATTCAAAAATAATGGGAATTGATATTGCAGGAAAAACAGGCACAGCCGAAAATCCAAGTGGTCAAGATCATTCTATTTTCATCGCATTTGCTCCAATTAAAGATCCACAAATAGCTATTGCAGTGATAATTGAAAATGGATATTGGGGCTCTAGATGGGCTGCACCAATAGCAAGTCTAATGATAGAAAGTTATATTTCCAAACAATCTAGTCGCAAGGATCTAGAATATAAAATGATTACAGGAAGCCTAGCAAAAGAATATAATGTGACTAGCGTAGAGACGCCACTACCAGAATATTGATGAGAAATAGATCAGATTTATTTGGAAAGATTGACGGGTTGACACTTGCCTTATATCTATTCTTATTGATTTTTGGATGGGTAAATATATACGCCACAGTTAATGCAGATATTGAAGGTTTTTCATGGAATTGGGCTAATCAAGCAGGTAGACAACTCATTTTTATTGGCCTCGGAAGCCTTCTAGGCTTCTTATTGCTGCTAAGTGACGCGAGGATATATGAAGTTATAGCAATACCTGTTTATATCGCTACCATTATCTTACTAATCAGTGTACTATTATTTGGAGTAGAGGTTGGAGGCCAAAAAAATTGGCTTGCTATAGGAAGCATGAGAATCCAACCTTCGGAATTTGTCAAATTAGGAACGATAATGATTATCGCAAGAATTCTCTCTAAAAAAAATGTTATTCTCAAAAAGTGGAAGTATAGATGGCTTCCCTTTCTCTATATTTCTTTACCAATGTTTTTAATTCTTTTACAGCCAGATACTGGTTCTGCTCTGGTCTTCATTGCATTTATATTCGTATTACATCGAGAAGGCCTTCCAGGGTATTTTATTTACACTGGAATTGGAACTCTAATTATATCCATACTTGCTTTAGCTCTAAAAATGAAAACAGTAATTCTAATAATTCTTTTCTTCTCTTTGGTTGCCTTTCTTATCGACAGGAGTAAAAAACGAATTAAATTTCATGATTTCATTAGAAATCCAATTATATTATTCTCAACCATTGCTATCGCATATTCCCAATTGGTGAATATCATACTTCCGCTTCTTGCACCACACCACCAAATTCGTATAAAACTTTTATTTGGCCAATTAGAAGACAAATCAGCTATAGGCTATCAAACTGCCCAATCTTTAATCGCCATTGGCTCTGGGGGTTTATTGGGTAAAGGCTACATGAAAGGGACACAAACCAAATTAAATTTTGTACCCGAGCAAACTACCGACTATATTTTCTGTACCGTTGGTGAAGAGTGGGGTTTTTTAGGTTCCACAATAGTTTTATCTAGTTTTGCCATGTTAATTGGACGAATAATCATATTATCTGAGAGGCAAAAAGATTCATTCGCACGAATTTTTGGATATGGCATAGCGTCAATATTATTTATCCATTTCATTGTAAACATTGGCATGACACTTGGACTAGTGCCAGTTATAGGGATTCCACTTCCATTTTTTAGCTATGGAGGGTCGTCACTATTAGCCTTTACAGTAATGCTGTTTATTTTTTTAAGAATGGACGCAAGTAGATGGGAGACTTTATAAAAAGCTTTTCCTGATCAATGGATTTAATAGAATTTCCCTCTATTATCTTCTATTTGAGCGACATCTACTAACGCATCAAATAACTGTGTCTGAACTCTTGAACGCAATTGATTCAGCTGAGAAGCAACATCTGCAGCTGATAAAGTCACATTTTTATTTGGCATACTATTCAAGATGTTAAACTTAAATATACCATTTTCACCATCGAAATATTCAGACTCATAACCCACTGGAGAGCCAATAGCCCGTCCAATAATTCCACTCTCCCTGCCAGCGCCAGGTAAAAAGCTGTTAGCAATAGATACCGTAGCTTTTTCCCATTTTAAGTCAGGTTCGTAAGCAACAGATTCCCTTAAATATTTAATTTTCGCATTATTTATTGCCATTGACTTTAGTTCATCTTTAACATCTTCTACAGACTTATATCCAGGTTCGTAAATAGCAGTCAATTCTGTGACTACATAATTTTTATATCCATTGTTGACGATACCAACTTCACCTATCGTTCGCTCCTCATTAAATAACCAACGGACAACTTCTCTAGAGTCTCCAAGTCCTGCAATTGACTGATCAGTTGAATTCGTATTCCGGTTAGGCAAAAGCATTACTTCATAACGTTGTGCAACTTCTTCTGCACTTTCACCCGATTGCAATGCTTTGGCAAATTCCGCAGCTTGCTTGTAAATACCCTGTTCGGTCTCTTTACTAACAGCTACTCTTCTAAATACCTGAGCGATTTTTATTGAAGGCACCTTGCCTTTCTGATCAGTTATATTAATAATGTGAAAACCAAAATTTGTAAAGACTAAACCCAAATCACCTTTAGATTTTCTAAAACAAAAATTCTCAAATTCCTTTGCCATTTTATTTTTTTTAAACCACCCCAAGTCCCCTCCCTGAGCCGCCGAAAATGTATCATCATTTATAGAATTATTGATTGACTCAAAAGAAGACTTTCCAGAATTTATAAGGTCTAAAATAGAATCTGCTATCACCTTAGCATCTTCAAAACTTCTAGATACCTGAGCCCTTTCTGCGCCAGCAAAAGATATAAGAATGTGACGAGCTTTTACTGAATCCGGCAAATCTCGACGATCCATTATTTTTAACATTTGAAAACCCGAACCAGTTTCCAGCGGATTGCTTACAAAGCCTACATTCTGTCCATCAACCGCAGAACTTAAATTTTGATCAAGAAGATTTATATCAGAGTAAACATCTTGATAAGGCAGGTCACTATTTGCCATAACAAAAGAGCTATCATCTTCTGATTGGATAAATTCTTTTTTCAACTCTTGAAGCTCATTAATAGCAACGGAACGATCTAATTCTGAGGGTTCAATTGGGAAATCAGCAAATACCATATCTCTCAATTCTGAGTTCACTTTGAAATCCAGTTTATTCTCTAAATAGACAGCCTCATAGTCAGAATCCTGAACCTGAACTGTCGAATCTCCAACTTCAGAAGATAGATAAGCCATCCATTCGATCTCCGATTCTGCAGTCATTTTTGAAATTTCTTGATTATAAATATTCACAGGAATATTAAGCCCATTTTTAACAGCAGTATAAAACTTATTTGTCAGAGCCTCATTACGCACGTTAGTTTCAAAACTTACCCAATTCAACCATTGTTCAATTGCTTCAGGAGTAGTCTCCCTGTTATCACGCAAATTAGCCAATGTGGATTTTAATAATTCAGGATCGAATAACCCGGTATTAGGATCTCTAAAACCCTCCATTTGTTGAATACTCGGATTTAAAATTATTTGATCCCATAATTCCTGAGTAGAAATGGTAAAACCTAATTCATCTTGAATTCCCCCAATTATTTCATTTGTTAATGTTTGATTCCAAACAACCTCTGAAAGCTGAATCGCACTAAAAGAAGAAACTTGCTGATTATTAAGTCTGAGTTCCTCAATGTCCTCGTTAAAGTCAAAATAACTGATCTTATTTCCATTTATAAAACCAACAGCATCTTGATCAGAATCAAACATATTAGGTCCAGAATTTGCAAACTCTCCCAAAATAAAAGCCGCAAGGGCCCCTCCTATAACTACAATAACTAATCCTGAACGACGACGAATTTTTTCGAAAATACCCATGAAATATAAAAATAAGGATGCGAATAATAAGGATGCGAATATACAAAGTTGTAAGCATCCCTTAAATAACTTTTAACTCTTTTATTTTGACTTAAAATTATTATTTGAAACCATGACTCTACCAATTCGTTGAATATCCATAGTCTCGATAGTAAATTCCCATTCATTTAATCTAACAGATTCTCCAACAGAAGGAAGATGTCCAATTCTTGATCCAATTAACCCAGCTAAAGTCGAATAAGAATCATCCTCGGGCCAGTCAAAAGAATAAGTTTCATTCAAATAATCTACTTCCCAAGAAGCATCCAGACGCCAAAGACCATCACTTATTTTTTCTTCAATTCTAAGATCATTGTCGTGCTCATCATCAATTTCTCCAAAAAGTTCTTCAACAACATCCTCTAATGTAAGTATGCCCGCCAATGATCCTAATTCATCTACAACTGATGCCATACTTCTTTTTTCCCGTATTAGCATTTTAAAAACTTCTTGAGCACTCATGGTTTCTGGAAAAAAGGATAACGGCGTTAAAATGAAAGCTAAACGCTTTGGCCTTCTAAACAGGCCGAATGCATGAACGTAAGCATAGGCGTCATCTATATTATCTCTAAAGACGACTAACTTACTGAACCCAGTTTCAATAAACTTTTCACGAAGATCATCCATACTAATTGTATTAGGCACCGCTGCTATTTCTGTTCTTGGTACCATGCAAGAGCGAATTTTAGTATCCCCAAAATCTAAAGCATTACGAAATAACTCAACCTCTGTTTCAACATTTTTTGAATTTGACCCCTCATCTAAGTAATGATCTAAGTCTGCTCTTCCGAAAACTATAGGCTTGTAATCTGACGATACTATTCTTCCAGTGCGGTTCAATAACCATCGACTTAAGCTAGTCAAAACCACGACAATCGGCAAAAAAACATAATAGAAGAAAACTAATGGTACAATAAACCAATTCAATGATTCATTTGATCTATTTCTAAAAAAAGCTTTAGGTAAAAATTCTGCAATAAAAAGAACAACGAATGTTGAAAGTATCGTCTCTAAAATAACTGCTAGTCCCGAACTTAGAAATTTAAATAAAAATGGATCTAATAAAGCTGCTGTATTTAATCCTACAAAAACAAGAGATATCGTATTACCCATAAGCATGGCACCAATGAAATTTGAAGGTCTCGATATTAAAAAGGCCAACCAAGACCCAAACAACCCTCCCCGCTTTGATTCAATTTCAACCTTTAACCTACTCGCACTGAGGTATGCTAATTCCATTCCTGAGAAGAAAGCAGATAAAATCAATGCCAATACTAATTGCAAAACTTCCATTATTCCTCCTTACTTGAGTCATCAATTACAGATTCCCGGCGCGAATCGATTTTCTTTCTTTGGACTCTTCGTAAACAAAACATGAAAATCCCTAAAAAGGTGAAGATAATGAACATATATGCCCTTTGACGGTCTTCATTCCACTGACTGAATACAGTTTCAAGGGATAGTATCGCTATCACTAGCCAAACCCATTCAACTGTTTTTAAAGATCTACGCGCAAAACTAGTTTTCATTTTTGAATAATTTGACTTTCAAAATGCCCTTTAACTTGAAATATAGTGTATTCCGAAAGATCATCTTCGGCGAGCAGGCCCAAACCAATTATTTCTTCTTCTTTATCGATTATTCTAACTTGGGAATCAGTGTGAAATTGCTTTGCTTTTCGATCCCAATATAATTTATCTGTGTAAAGCCGATTGCCTTTTTCTTGAATAACCTCTACGCTCCCTGTTAAAGTCCATGTTTGACTATTTAAATCACGCAGAGCATTAATAGATTTAATATGACCTGATTCCGAGCCATTTTTGTTCATAATACCCACGCGAAAACCTTCAGAAAACTCTTGTCGCGCGTTCTCTTTTTCATCTGTATGGTCTTTCATATGTCCGGAAAGAACAATAATCTTTACTAATCCACTATCGGAATATTTGATTTGAGCGTCAAACTGCTCAATCAAAGGTTGGTTATCCGAAATTTTAATCACTTCCAAAATCACCAAATCATTCGAACAACCCAGTAGAAAAAGAATAATAAAAAATGAAAAAAATCTACACTTAAATAGAGTTTTAAAATCATTTATCTTTTTATTAAAAGATGATTTCTTAAAATTCAACCCTAACTGTCTCATTTATCCAACAAGGAATTCTGTATGAATCCCCCTCTTTAAAGCCAAACTGAAAGGATATTGATTTATCAGGAAATCCTTTTCGATAATTAGCAATTGCCTTATTCGCACGCAATGATATTTCAGGGTCAATATTTTTTGCTTGTTTTAACTTATTTACAGCAGCCCAGTAGACCGCATTTTTCTCAAAAACATTATTCCCACATTGACCGGCAGCTTGAGCGTAAACACTAGCCCAAATTAAATAGATTTCCCCTGAAGATGGATTAAGCCTCGATGCATCCACAATCTCTCTCTTTGCTGATGAAAGATTTCCAACCTTCTGATTTATTTGAGCCATACGCATGTGGTCACGTGATTTTTTTATGGGGTCTACCTCTCCGTCTACAGCGCTTGTAAAGTAGGTTATTGCATCATTCCATTTCTCGTTTTTAATACTCAATAAGCCCATTGATCGAGCTGACTGAGGTGATGGATCGAGATCATAAAGAGACTGAGCAATAAGGTAATAGATGGGATTGTCAGTACAGTCGTTAAATCCAGTCGTGTCAAAACGTTCTTTTGATAACATTTTTTCCGCGCGACGAAGCCATGAAGCATCTCCTAAATGAACTTCTAGATTCTCTTCATTATATATTAGAGATAAACGATCACAAGTCAATAATGGCGCGATCTTCTTCTCTATATTTCGGTACAATTTATTAACTTGATTAAGTCTTTTTATATCATTGTCCAAAATTCTCTTTTCTTTAGAAGATATTGTCCCCAAGGTATCTTTTTCTGTTAATGTTGTAATTCGTTGATTCCAATTATTAGTCTGAGCTTCTGCTGACTCTCCAACCCTACTGTAGCCGTTAAGAAGACCTTCTGTATCTAAACTATCCAATCTGTATAAGTTAACAACCGCATTGAAATATTTATTGAGGTAAGCCGTTTGTAAAGATCCCGGATCAAGATTTAAAGCACTATTAAACATTTTGTAGGCTTCAAAATGTTTTTTAGGATAATATTTGTAAAAGTCATAGGCTTTTTTTGCTAATACAGAAGCTTCTTTTCCTGGAAAATATATATTATTATCGTCATGAACCCTTAGAAGTAAGGAAATCAATTCATAGCGTTTCAAAGAATCGTCTGTTGCTTTAATCTTAGCATGAATAATCTTTGGGCCAATTTTATAGATAACTTCTTTAGCCTCAGGACAAGTATTATAAACGAAAAGCCATGGATCGAATGCCTCAACATAAGACCTACCGTTATAAAGTGATCCGAAATTATTATAATTCTCATAACATCTTATGCTATCAGCCTCGCTGTCTCCCCATTTAGAATCTTGACCGAATGAAAAAATTGATGTTGAAAAAAAATATAAGATTAAAAAATGTCTCATGAAACTATCGATATTTAAATTTAAGAAACCACTGGTCATTAAGTGTAACACCTACGAGTGCTAGTAAGGAAAATTCATTAACCGTTTCAATACTATTTGTACCCAAATTACCCATTTGCAATCCGAAATGCAACGTAGCAAATTTGATATCCCCTGGCAATACGGTCCTACCTCCTAGTGGTATTCCTAAACCAAGGCCTGCTTGCCATGAGTTTATTGATTTATCATTTATAACCAAGCCAGTATTTCCTCTTCTAAAAGAGGCGCGATAAGCTAAATTAGATAACGCAGACTTATACCTAAGTTGAGGAAATGCTAGAACAGGAATTATAGAACCAGAAAAAGAAATCACTTGACTATTTTTCGCGAAGGGACCTAAACTAGGTTTATTCAAATGCCAGAAATCTCTTAACTCCTGCTGCCCAACAAATTTATACTGAAAGGAAGCAGACCACGCAGGTAAGTTTAGACCTTTTATTAACTTCTCATATTGGAAGCCAATTCCTAAGCTGTTAGGAAGAGTAATAAATCCATCAGGACGATAAGCGGAAAAAACAGTGTCTAGTGGAATCTCTGTGCCAGAAGAGTTAGGGATGTATGTGAAACTTGAATTATCATGAATGGCAGCGATATCTTGCTCAGGAGAATACGTGAGTCCAATATTTAAGCGATTACCCTTGATGGGAATATGCACCATTGAACCAAAATCAACTGACCAATCATTAACTAAAAGTCTTTCATTATTCATTATTGAATTCAGCTGATTGTCCTCAAAAAGAATTTTTGCACTTCTATCTGAAGAGCCAAACAAATAATTAAAGTTGACTCCAAAACTCATTATTGAAAATGGCATATAACCAAAACCAACATGAGCTTTATTTATTCCACCTTTACCATTAAATAATTGAACAAAGTTCCCAAAATTATCATCAATGCCTTCAGTACGCATGTCATAACCCACTTGAGTAAAAGGAGTTACACCCATGGAAGCACCCAAACTTTTTGATAAAGGTAAAGCCATCCCCATGCTGCGAAACCCACCTGTAGTATTCCATAAGTCTCCATTCGGAGATGTTTGATGGATAGCCTTGTAACTTCCTCCGATATCCAATGTGGTATACTTTAATTGCGAATAACTGGCTGGTTGACCATTATTTACATAAAAGGTGGAATTATTACCAATTTGGGTACCCCCCAAAATCTCACCGTAAATAAATGAGGATATTTGTGTTTGACCCAACCCAAACATTGAATATGGACTAATACCGCTGCTCTGAGCATTAATGCTAAAAGGTAAAGCAAAGAATATAAAAATTTTATTTATTATGTTCATAATTCCATTGGGCATAAAGCCCTATTGCTTCTAAATTTAAAGTGGCAAAGATGCCGCTTTCCAATGATTTAGCAAAAGCCGGACCATCACCACCTGATAAAAAACATTTTAACCCCGAATCTAGATCTTTAAATAATCTAATTCTCTGTTCTATTTCATAAATCATACCCTCATAGGCGCCTTTTTGCATACTCGATTCAGTATTAAAAGTTTTTTGACTAAATCCCGATTCATATTGGGGGGACAGTAAAGGAAGACTTCCGGTAAAAGAATTCATAGCCTTTAATCGCATTGATAAACCCGGGGAAATGGCACCTCCTTGAAAAATATTATTTGAATCCAAGAAAGAAAAAGTTAAACAAGTTCCGCATGAAACAACTAATATCGGCAACTTACCACAGACATATTTTGCCCCTAAAACTAAAGCCAATCGATCAACACCGATTCGCGAAGAATAGTTTAATTCAAATGGCCATTTGGAATCAACGCCTATTTCAATCCAGTTTTTTGGGACAATTTCTAATCCTTGTGAGGTATTACAATACCTAATGTGCTCAGTAATATCAGGAATTTCATCTACAATTGAACTTAAAATAAATTCATTCCAATATTTAACATCAACAATTATTCCTGAGAAACTCAACAAACATAATTTGGTTCTTGTATTCCCACGCTCAACAATTGCAATCACAATACAAATTTAGTCTTCAAGAAGTATTAATTGACATAATTAATTGTTTTGAATAACTCTTCTATCTGATTTTATCTATGAGATGGCCCAAACCAAAATCAGGATTTTTTCCATCGATCGATCCAAATATTTTTATAATATGGTTATTTGACTCCAATAAATTAGAAGGTTGATAAAGCGCTGATATCGATATGATTCTTCGCTTAAAATCCATACCTAGACAAATAATAGGAAGGCCCGTGGCTCTGGATATATTGTAGTACCCTGACTTTAACGATTCAACGCGAGATCTAGTTCCTTCAGGTGCTAAGGCCAAAATAAATCGTTCTTTTGAAACAAGATCTTGAACCAAACGATTCACAATACCGCTAGAATTACCCCTTTTAACCGGAATAGCGCCGATACTCCGTAAAAAAATGGAAAACGGCCAAAAGAACAAATTACTTTTTGCTAAAAACTTCATCCCAAATATTTCTAAATCTGATCGCATACAGAGGCCTATTAAAAAGTCTCGCCAAGAAGTATGTGGTCCTACTAATAAAATAAATCTCTTTAACCCTTTAGGCAAAGTCCCTTGATAACTCCATCCTCTTCGGGATAGGATACCTTTAAGAAAAAGTAATTTCATTTTTGAACAGATTATCTTTAATAAAATTATTGAATTAAGTTGAGCGATATTAAATCTTTTTTTCTTGTTCAAAGAATTAATAAACTAATTGGTTTAAAACTTAGAAAAAAAAAACTCGAAAAAATGATTTTCCGTTTTACCTTCGCGCCACCAAATTAAAAGGTTCGGTAGCTCAGTTGGTAGAGCAATGGACTGAAAATCCATGTGTCGGCGGTTCAATCCCGCCCCGAACCACTTAAGAAAAAGCCCTTCAAAAAATGAAGGGCTTTTTTGATCAAAAAATCTGAACTTTGAATAAAATAAAAAACCACTATAAATCGCAAATGAACCTAACGTAGTTTTGTAATCGCAATTAATCTATTCGCTTTATGACTACGTTTTTATACACATTAAAAAAAAACCTGTTTCCACAAAAATCGTTGAGAAATGAGTTTTTCCAATGGCTTGCCATGTTTTTTGCCGGATTAGGTAGTCTTTTTGTCTATTGGGTAGCAATATGATCAGAAAGAATGTGTGGGCAATTAGCTCGATATGTTTTTTATTTCATCAAATATTAATCTATTGTCATTTTTCTAACATATATCTAGATTCATATTTAGATCCTCTAGTTTTTATTCCCACGCTTATAGGGGGGATAGAATATTTAATAAGCTTTTTTTTAATTAATTTTAGGATAAAAACTATTCTAATTTATTGCTATACAACCATAATTGCCATAATATTTGAGTTTGTCATACCTAATTTTGATCACAGATTTACTGCTGATATTTATGATTGTGTTGCATATTTCTTTGGAGCCTCTGTTTATACAAAAACTGTATTTACCCGGGTGATAAAATCTTAATTATACATTGAAAACCATAGACATTCAATAAAGAAGCATGAGAGACTCTACTGTTAGATTAGCCAATAATTTTGCCGGTCTCTAAGAATTCAACACACGCTAAATACACCCCAATTGAGCAGGCATAACCTTGTTCCGATTTATCTTCTATATTTTGATTAAAATCGGAATTATATGTCCTTAAGAAATTTTTATTTTTTTCAAAAAATACATCGCAAGTACGAATAAATGATTGAGCTATTTTATTCGCTAAACCTACATTACCACAACGATGAGCTCCAACTAAGCATGCCCATTGAATCGAAGGGGAAACATAGGGGAAATCCCATTCTTGTCCAGTATCTGCTAAACTTGTGACCACTCCACCTTTGGTCAAGTAATTAAGTTCTAAAATTTCTAAAACACGATCGACCTGTTTAACACCTGGAGCTCCAATCCATAATGGGTAAAACATTGCAGCACTAAGATGATCACTACGTCCCATTCCATCCAAGTCAATATCAGTATAGGTTTCACCATTCCAGAATAAGGTATTTAAGGCAGAACGGCGTTCCCTTACCCTTGCGCTCCATTGATTCTTCTCAGCCGGAAAAGCTCTTCCAAGAGCGAATTCAAGGTGAGATAAAAGTGCATTCAATTCAATAGGGATAATATGAGCTGCTTTTATAGAGGATGGATCCGATGGTTCAGACATCCAACGACTACTAGAGCCCCAACCTGACTCACTTGCTGAGCATAAATGCTCGATTATATCTTGCTCGGAAGACCCTGATTTTTTTGCGGCAGCTAAAAGATCTGAGTGGTGATCGAGTATTCTGTGTTTTTTGTCTGATTTATCATCCCAGTATCGATTTAAAACATAACCTTTAACCTTAACCACGCGACGATATGCAAAGCCATCAGCCGCCTCAACGTCAGCTCCTTCCATCCAAAATTGATATTCTCGTCTTAAGGCCAGGGCATAGTCCGACCAATCGGCCCAGCCTTTGTTCACTATGACAGCTACCATTAGAGAAAAATATGGCGGTTGGGAAGACGATAGTGAATAATACCTTGGTTGGCTTGGAATTAATCCATATTTCTCCAGTAGATAAGCAAAATTATCAACCATATCAATAGCGGCCTGCTTCTTTTGGGATGCAACCAAACCTAAAATTGTAAAATAACTTTCCCCATAGGTCAAGTCCTGAGATGTCTCAGAAGAAACGAAGTAAGGTTTTGGAAGAGCAATTCGACTACCACTCCATTTTGACTTATCAATGCCTCGATTTAAATGCTGCCAGAAGTCTTCGCAATATTGTTTTGCTGACTGCTTTCTTAATTCTTTATACTTTGAAAGGATTGGCTCTTGAAGAACTAGGTTTGCTTTGATAAATACATCAGATTTACCCTTGTGCTTTTCCCAGTTAGCCAAAATAGTCTTGACGGCTCCATTTGGTTTGGAATCTCTTAATTCTTGAGAACTATACGAAGACCCTTTCACTATGAGATCTGAAATCATATCTTCCCATGCAGGCTGATGGTTAGGAACACTTCCAGCTATGTCCTTTAAAACTTGTGAATTATTATACAATTTGAAAATTTTCTAAGTTATTCATATCAAAAAATTGAAACATTAGCTTTTTCTAAACTATTTGGGATTATGACTTTTTTTGATGATATCTAATTATTTCGACACGAAGATACCAACTATAATTTAGAACGATAAAAGTTCATATAAATAACTTAATATCAAATACTTAATTCCAATATTTGTCAATATAAGACTACCTAAATATATTAATATTATCACCAGAAGGGATTATTTCGTGAATCAAGTCAAATGAATCTAACCTTTAATCAGATTCGTAATTTAGTGATGAGCATTAAAATTAATAAAGTGTTAAAAAAACACTTTATTAGTAAAACAATTTGTTTTGGTAGATATCACTATTACCTTTGATAGGTATCAAAATAAAAAACAAAGTTCATGTACGAAAAGGAACGTGCCCAATCATCCACTCATTTCACATTTGGCATCTCTGTGGATTGTGTGGTTTTTGGATTTGATGGTTCAGATGTTAAAGTTCTTGTAATTAAAAGAGGGACTGAACCCTATCTAAACTTCTCTGCAATTCCAGGCGATCTCGTTCATGAGCAAGAAGACCCTCTCGACGCAACCAAACGAGTTCTAAATGAGCTTACCGGGCTAAAAGATATTTATCTAGAGCAACTAAAAGCTTTTGCTGGAGTAAATAGACATCCCTTAGGTCGTGTAGTAACCATTGCATATTATTCTTTAATAAAAATAAGTGACTATAATCCGCAACCTTCTTCATGGGCCACTGATGCCACGTGGACATCAATTCAAGATATTGAAGAAATGGCTTTTGATCACTTTGAAATATTTTCATCCGCTTTAAATCGCCTTCAAGAAAGAGTGCGTCTCCGCCCAATTGGATTCGAATTACTTCCTGAAGAATTCACTTTAGCAGAGTTACAGTATCTGTATGAGAAATTATTAGATCAAACCTTTGATAAAGCTAATTTTCGAAAAAAAATACTTAGCATGGACTTATTAATTCCTTTAGAGAAAATGCAAAAAGCTGTTAGACATCGCCCTGCAAGAATGTATCGTTTTGATTCTAACAGATATGCGGATTTAACTAAGAAGAATTTCCATTTTGAACTTTAAATTGAATTCGAAATTCTCATAAAAAACTTAATATGACAACACAATTTGAAATTTTAGATTATGTAATTTTTATTTCTTACGCTCTGCTCATACTGGGTGTTGGGCTTTATATGTCTAGGGATAAAAAAGGGCATCAAAAAAATGCTGAAGATTATTTTTTAGCCAGTAAATCCCTTCCGTGGTGGGCTGTTGGAGCTTCTTTGATTGCTGCAAATATTTCTGCGGAGCAATTTATAGGTATGTCTGGTTCTGGATACAAACTAGGTTTAGCTATTGCATCATATGAGTGGATGGCAGCACTTACGCTATTGATTGTTGGAAAGTACTTTCTTCCAATATTTATCGAAAAAGGTTTGTACACAATTCCTGAATTTGTGGAAAAAAGGTTTTCTACTAATCTCAAAACAATTTTAGCAGTCTTCTGGATTGCCTTATATGTTTTTGTAAATCTTGCATCTGTTTTATACCTGGGTTCTTTGGCACTTGAGACAATAATGGGCGTTCCTCAAATATATGGTGTAATGGGATTGGCAGCTTTTGCGGCGGCATATTCATTATATGGAGGACTTTCAGCCGTATCATGGACAGATGTTATTCAAGTTTTCTTTCTTACTCTTGGGGGGTTTGCCACAACATATTTGGCTCTAGATCTTGTTTCCGGTGGTCAAGGTTTTATCGCAGGCTTTAAGACAATTTATGAAGCTGCACCAGATCATTTTGCCATGATTTTGGACAAAAGCAATCCTGAATATAACAATCTCCCAGGTATTGGTGTGTTAGTTGGAGGAATGTGGGTAGCTAATCTTTATTACTGGGGATTTAATCAATATATAATTCAAAGAACTCTGGCCGCAAAGACGCTTAGAGAAGCTCAAAAAGGAATTCTATTCGCCGCGGCGTTAAAAATGATCTTACCCATAATAGTTGTCATACCTGGAATCGCAGCATATGTTATAACTAAGGACCCTGAAATAATGGATGGATTGGGAGACATCGCTATGAATAACTTACCAGATATGAATACTGCTGACAAAGCATACCCATGGTTATTACAGCTTCTTCCAACAGGGTTAAGAGGCTTAGCTTTTGCAGCGCTCACAGCCGCAATAGTGTCATCTCTCGCTTCCATGTTGAACTCCACTTCAACAATATTTACAATGGACATATATAAGCAATACATTAACCCCTCGGCTGACGACAGACAAACAGTTAACATGGGACGATTTTCTGCTTTAGTTGCTTTAATTATAGCTTCTATAATGGCACCTTTATTAGGAGGGATTGATCAAGCATTTCAATTCATTCAGGAATATACAGGTATAGTTAGTCCGGGAATACTAGCGGTGTTCATGTTGGGTCTTTTCTGGAAGAAAACAACCAATAAAGGAGCAATTATAGGGGCGTTGTCTTCTATTCCTATTGCTATGTATTTTAAAGTTAGTCCCAAAGGCTGGTCGAGCAGCCCTATTTTCTTAGAATTGCCTTTCCTAAACCAAATGGGTCTAACAACAATTATTACTATGCTGGTCATAGCAATAATTAGTTGGTATCAATTCAAAGGTGCGGATGACAAAAAAGGAATATCGATTAGTCGAGAAACCTTTAAGACTGACCCAATTTATAACATTGGGGCATTTGGGATTATGATACTCTTATCAGCTATCTATGCGGCTTTTTGGAGTTAAGGTTTCAATGAAATTATACTCTGATACGACAAAAAGAGTGATCTTAAAATAATTAGAGATCATGAATGCATGTTTCATCCTCCATTCATTTATATCCGAACTTTTAACAGTTACTTTACTTAAGTATAATCGTGATTTAAATTCAACCTAAAATCAGATAAATGGACCGCAAAATACAAGGGTTTTCGAAGCTTTCAAAAAAAGCCAAAATGGAATGGCTGGCAAAGGTTCATCTCGATAATCCAGAAAAAGGAATTGAATTAATGAACTCTTACATGCACAATGATACTCTTATTCAAAAGAGACATGATGAATTTATTGAAAATACCGTTGCTAATTATTTTTTACCATTAGGCGTCGCTCCAAACTTTTTAATTAATGAGGAGTTATATACCATTCCCATGGCGATTGAAGAAAGTTCTGTAGTTGCTGCAGCATCGAAAGCTGCGAAATTCTGGATATCCCGTGGGGGATTTAAAAGCCATGTTATTTCTTCAAAAAAAATAGGACATATACACTTTACTTTCGATGGAGATCAAAAAGAAATATTTGATTTGTTCTCAAATATTAAAAATAATTTAATATCTGCAACTTCTATTTTAACTAAAAACATGCGAAATAGAGGCGGCGGCATCCTTGATGTTGATTTAATTGACAAAACCGATAAATTGATTCATTATTATCAATTAGAAGTAAAATTTGAAACCTGTGATTCGATGGGTGCCAATTTTATAAATTCATGTTTGGAGGAGATGTCTAAATATTTTAGGGAATATGCTGAAAAGCAATTTGAAAATTCCAGTAAGAAGTTTGATATCATCATGAGTATTCTTTCAAATTATACTCCAGAATGTCTAGTTCATTGCGAAGTAGCGTGTCCAGTTAGCGAACTGATAGATGGCCCGAACTTATCATCAGAAGAATTTGCTGAGAAATTTAAACTTGCTGTTGAAATTGCCAAAGTAGAGCCTTACCGAGCAACTACTCACAACAAGGGAATAATGAATGGGATTGATGCTGTAATTATCGCAACGGGTAATGATTTCCGCGCAGTTGAAGCTGCTTGCCATACATACGCTTCCAAAGATGGTCAATATAAAAGTCTAACGCATTGTGATATAACAAATGGGATTTTTAAATTCTGGATTGAAATTCCTCTTTCAATAGGTACAGTTGGTGGCTTAACTAAACTTCATCCCATGGTTCAGCTCTCCCTTAATTTTTTGGGGAATCCAGATGTACATCAGTTGATGAAAATAGTCGCTGCCAGTGGTTTAGCTCAAAATTTTGCCGCACTTAGGGCACTAACTACAACGGGCATACAAAAAGGACATATGAAAATGCATTTACTAAACATATTGAATCAACTAGGAGCAAGTGATATCGAAAAAGAAATTTTACAGAGAATATTCTCGAAGTCTGCACCGCATCATGCAGAGGTTGTAAATGCCTTTAATGATTTAAGAAGTTCTTCAAAGAGTAAAATAGAATCTTAATGACTAGTTTCCGGGCAAATGGAAAACTTCTTCTTACCTCTGAGTATGTGGTACTTAATGGAGCAAAATCTATTGCCACACCAACTAAGTTGGGACAAACCTTGAATTATGTTGAAGGAGATAAATCACTGTATTGGACTGCTCACAAAAATGACGGCAGCGTTTGGATTGAAGGGTTTGTTGAAAAATCCGATAATCTTAGGCAAGTGAAAAACCTCATCATAGAAGCAATGAAAATTGCCAGAAGAAGGGAGTTCCCTAGGGGAGAAGTTTTTACAAAGCTTGAATTTCCTCAAGAATGGGGCTGGGGAAGTTCATCTACTTTAACCTCGCTAATTGCTCAGTGGTTTAATATCAATGCTTTAGAACTTCATTTCAAAACTTCAAATGGATCAGGTTATGATGTAGCATGCGCAATGGCTAATCAACCAATTTTTTATCAAAGACTACAAAATAATATTGAAATCACTCCAATAAAATTGAATCAGTGGCCAACTGAAAATATTTATTTTCAGTACCTCGGTCAAAAAAAAGAAAGTTCTGAGGCTGTAAAAGATTATAAAAAAAAACCTGTTCAAGACATAAAATCTTTCAGTCGTTTAACGGAAAATATATATAAAGCAACAAGTATGAAAACCCTAATAGATTTGGTGAATAGCCATGAGTTATTAATGAGTAAACATCTAGGACAAGAGTCACCGCTTAAAGCAAGATTTAAAGACTTTGCAATTGGGAAGAAAAGCTTAGGGGCTTGGGGAGGCGATTTTGCTCTATTAATTATTCCTATTCCAGAACAAGTTGATTACCTTAAGCTACAAAACCCGGGAACATTTTTCTCTTGGGATGAAATAATTCGATGAAAACACTTAAAATTACTCTCTTTGCAATCGCATTAATTTTAAGCTTAAAATCAAATGCAGCTCACCTTGTGGGTGGTGAAATAACATACACTTGTGTTGGGAATAATGTTTACCAAATTGAATTAATAGTATACAGAGATTGTAATTCATCCGGAGCACAATTAGACAACAGTGCTTCAATCGGTATTTTTAATGCCACTTCTGGAGTCCTTATAAATAACATACAAGTCAATAAAGGCCCTACGCAATCATTACCATCTAATACTGGAAATCCATGTTTATTGGCTCCACCAAATATTTGTACAGAATATGCTAAATATATTGCTTTAGTGACTTTACCCACAAGCTCGCAGGGTTATTCTATAGCTTATCAGAGATGCTGCAGAAATGCAACAATTACCAATATAAACAACCCTGACGATTGGGGGATGACTATTTCTGCCAGGATACCGCCAAATGATTCTGGTTGTAATAATAGCCCTCAATGGAATACAACACCACCAATTGTACTTTGCAGTCAAGAAAACTTAAATATTCCAGTAACAGCAAATGATCCTGATAATGACTCATTGCATTACCGTCTATGCAAAGTTTTACACGGTGGCGGGAAATCAAATCAACAAGGGTCTCTAAACAGTCCGTCACCAAACCCGCCAGGGCCACCTCCATATATTGTCATTCCATATAGCTTACCTAATACGATTGCGAATCCAATCCCAGGTACTCCTCCACTTTCAATAAATGGCCAAACAGGTATACTATCTGGCAACATATCTGTTACAGGGCAATATGTTGTAGTTATTTGTGTGGAGGAATGGAGAAATGGGGTTTTATTAAATACAATAAGAAGAGATTATCAATTCAATGTGACATCTTGTTCAATTTCCATATGGGCTGATATAATCTCTGAAGTTGACGACCCAACGCAACTATGCATCGGCACTACAGTTCCATTTTTCGAAAATAGTTTTAATGCAACTTTCTTTCATTGGGATTTTGGAGACCCGAATAGCACTTCTGACACTTCTAATTTGTCCAATCCAATTTATACTTTTACCGATACCGGAGTTTACACTGTAACGCTAATTGCAAACCCAGGATGGCCATGTGCTGATACTGACCAAGTAGATTTTCATATTTATCCACCAATAAATGCCAGTTTTCAAATTAATGGTGGTATTTGCACCGATGAACAAGAATTTGTTTTCACACCCAATGGAAACTGGTATTCCGATAAAATTATTGAGTGGACCTTTGGCAATTCCCAGACAGATGCGAATATTTTTCAATTTACCGGCGAGTCACCTCCACCGATAACCTTTACAAAAGAAGGCAGCTACCCTGTTACACTATTTATAAAATCTAAGGCATGTGAGGAGACATATGTAGATACGGTAAAAGTTTATGATCGACCTAAAATTATTACAGACTTTAACGGAATAATTGGTTGTGACCCTTTTACATTTAAATTTGATGCACAAGCAACTGGTTCAACAAACTTATCCTATATGTGGGATTTTGGAGATGGTGACACTTCCCATCTAGCAACACCCACTCATAAATATAATTCACCAGGATTATATGACGTGAAACTTATAATTTGGACTATGGACGGTTGCATTGACACAATCTACGGTAATTATATAGGAGCAATCTTAGTGAACCCGCGTCCGAACCTACCTTTTTCCGTTTCTCCATTAAAAGTAAATATCTACAAACCTGAAATAGCTGTTCAAGCAAGTGGCATTGATTTAGATGAAATATTTTATTTTGATATGGGAGATAGTACTATTTATAGCCAGCAGGACTTTTTTTTACATAAGTATCAAGACACTGGGAATTTTATAATAAAAAGAATTGCTGTAAACCAATTCAGATGCTGGGACACTTTAGGTCAATTAATTAGAGTAAACCCGGTATTGAATATTTGGACCCCAAAAGCATTTACTCCAAACGGTGATGGAAAAAATGAAACCTTTCGTCCTGTAGTAACAGGATTTAATAATTATCGTCTTTCCATAGTTGATAGATGGGGGAATATAGTATTTGAATCGACTAATGCATATGAAGAGTGGAACGGAAAAATTAATAATTCTGGAATAGAATGTCCGCAAGATATTTATACATGGAGACTTTTTATTTTAGACTTTGCAAATTCCCCGAAACAAGAACATGGAACGGTTCTATTATATCGATGAAAAACTAGGATAATTTCGAACCGTAAACTAAAGCACTTAGTCCAAGTCCTATTGAAAAAGCAAAATAAACTACAACTAATACATATTGTCCTGATTTTATAAGCTGCAGCATCTCATTTGAGAATGCACTGAATGTAGAGAAGCCTCCGCAAAACCCGACACTCCAGAAAAAAATATTTTTTGGTTGAATCTCTTTCCCTAATAAATATCCCAATACTAAACAAGCCAAGACATTAGCCAAAAGAGTTCCTAGAATAACTGATTTTGGCGATTCTGGGAAAAATCTTTGCATCATCTCTCCTAAAGAGTATCTAGCAATAGAACCCATCCCTCCACCAAAGAATATTGCTATTAATTGACTCATTATTCTTTAAATCTAGGAGTTCTTCTCCATCTATTTAAAAGGTTTGCAACAGACAGCCCTAAAATGGCTCCACAAAGAACATCCCCAGGGTAGTGTACTCCTAAATATATGCGGCTGTATGAAACAGCAATCGCCCAAATCAAAAAAAAGATCACAAAACCATTTACCGGTCGTGAGTAATTTACAATTCCGAAAATAGCCCAAACAGTTGAAGCGTGACTTGAGACAAATCCGTATTGCCCGCCACATCTCTTTGCAACCAGTTCGAAATTTTCCATAAGCTCAGGCACATGGCAGGGCCTTAGCCGTTCAAAAATATTTTTAAATGCATGAACAGATACAAGATCAGCTATTGCAACTGAGGAAATAATTAGAGAAGTTAAAATAATAGCATTATTTAGCTTCAGCTTTATGAAGCTATAAATCAGAAAAAACCCTACAAAAAGGTAACTTCCTATACTTAGACTGAGCAGACGAAAGAGTTGGTCTATACTATTAGAACCCCAATTAACAAGGTAAAGAAATAATGCTTCATCTAAAAGCTTTAAGGATTCAAAGCTTCCCACAACAAATCTTTCATTTTTAATATATTTTCTCCGCTTATAGAACTAAAAAAAATATGAGGTATATCTGATGGCAACGTAGCCAATACTTCTATTTTCAATTCATCATCCATCATGTCAGATTTTGAAATACCCAATATTTTCCTCTTATTACTTAGTTCAGAATTGTAATTCTGTAATTCACTTAGTAAGGTATTGTATTCCTTTAAATGGTCTTGAGAATCTGCAGGAATAAGAAAAAGCAATATTGAATTACGCTCGATATGTCTCAAAAATCGATGTCCCAAGCCTTTTCCTTCGCTTGCTCCCTCAATAATTCCTGGAATATCAGCAATAATAAATGAATTGTATCCCCTGTGAGAAACAACTCCTAAATTGGGAACTAAAGTAGTAAATGGATAATCTGCAATTTCAGGTTTTGCAGCTGAAACAACACTTAAAAGTGTGGATTTCCCTGCATTAGGCAAGCCAACTAAGCCAACATCAGCTAAAACTTTTAGTTCTAAAATAAACCAACCATCTTTACCTTCCTCTCCAGGTTGAGCATTAGTTGGAGTCCGGTTTGTTGGGCTCTTAAATTGAGTGTTTCCAAGTCCACCACGACCTCCAGGAAGTAGTTTTTTTCTTTCACCGTCTTGAGTTATTTCAAAAAGCACTTCACCAGTATCTGCATTCTTTACCAAAGTTCCTAAAGGCACATTTATCATGACATCTTCTCCATCGGCTCCATGTCTATCATTTCGACTTCCCCCGCCTCCAGGAAGTGCCTTTATATGTTTTTTGTATTTAAGATGTAAAAGTGTCCACATCTGAGGACTTCCTTGGAGCACAATATGTCCACCCCGACCACCATCGCCACCGTCTGGGCCGCCTTTTGGAACTCCACGTGCGCGATAAAGGTGCGCAGACCCTGCTCCGCCTTTGCCAGACGCACAATATATTTTTACGTAATCTATGAAGTTATTATCTGCCATCGGATGCTATCAAAAGTGACCTATTTCTGCTTTTAAAACACTAGATATTTGTTCAACAGAACCTAAACCATTTACAACAATATGCTTTCTTTGTTTTTCATAGTAACGCTGAACAATAGCTGTCTCCTTGTGATAAACTCGTAATCTGTTTCCTATAACTTCAGAGTTGGCATCATCAGGGCGGCCTGAAGATTTTCCACGCTCTAACAATCTAGACAATAGCTCTTCATCTGGAACTTCTAAACTAATCATCGCAGTAATTTTTAAATCTTCTTGCCCAAGAAATTCATCTAATGCCTTAGCTTGAGCTTCAGTCCTTGGAAAACCATCAAATAAGAAACCCACAGAATCTGAATATTTAAGAAATTCAGATTTAAGCATATTAATAGTTAATGAATCTGGAACGAGTCTCCCCTCATCGATATACTTTTTGGCTAAAACACCTAATTCTGTTTTATTCAAAATATTATGTCTGAAGATATTACCAGTACTGAGATGTACAAATCCAAACTCCTCGACTAGGAACTCGCTCTGAGTACCCTTACCTGCCCCGGGGGGGCCAAAAAGAATTATGTTTTTCATGAAGGTATAAGAAAAAACAAATGTACAACCCTTATTGTTTTTACCTTTAAAGGATTTTATAAAAAAGCAATGGAGCATAATTACGCAATAATAATGGCTGGAGGGGTTGGTAGCCGATTTTGGCCAACTAGTACGTCTGAAAAGCCAAAGCAATTCCTTGATATCTTGAATACAGGTGAGAGCCTATTGCAACAAACCTTTAGAAGAATATCTTCTGTTGTTCCAACAGAAAATATTCTTGTTGTAACTAAGTCTGATTACAAAAAAATCTGTTTACAACAACTTCCAGAGGTTCTAGACGAGAATATCATATCTGAACCATTGAGAAGAAATACAGCCCCTTGTATCGCTCTAGCGGCTTTTAAATTGAAGAAGCGTGACCCATTAGCGAATTTTATCATAACACCTGCTGATCATTTAATAACTAACGAATCAGAGTTTACAAGAATTATCAAACTTGGGTTATCCACAACTTCTGTTAACAATCTTCTATTAACAATTGGAATTTCGCCAAATAAACCTGAAACTGGATATGGTTATATCCAATTTAAATCTGAAGAACACAACTTCGACAAGGAGATTAAAACAGTAAAGACTTTTACAGAAAAGCCTCAACTAGAGTTAGCAAAATCATTTCTGGCTACCGGAGAATTTTTATGGAATTCTGGAATATTCATTTGGAATTCAAACGCCATATTAAGTGCCTTTGAAAAACACATGCCTGATATGTATAGCGCTTTTGACAAGGGCTGGGACAAACTAAATAGTTCAGAAGAAATTGATTTTCTAGAAACTATTTATCCCCAATGTCCTAATGTATCCATTGACTATGGTATTCTGGAGAAAGCTGCTCAGGTTTATGTTCTTCCAGGAGACTTCGGATGGAGTGATTTAGGGTCCTGGGGAGCCGTTTATTTACAGAGTCAGAAGGATAAGAATGAAAATGCAGGCGTAACAAATAATGTATTTACATACGGTTCTTCGGGAAACATCTTTTCCCTACCAAAAGAAATGGTAGCTGTAGTTGAAGGGCTCGAGGATTATATTATTGTGCAATCAGATAATCGACTACTCATTTGCCCGAAAAAAAGCGAGCAAGACATAAAAAGATTTGTTACAGATGTTAAAATGAAATTAGGCGAGGATCAAGTTTAGTCAATGTAGTGAGCTAATTTCAGGAATCACTTTCTGGTTTGTGCCCAATCCATTTGTAAAGCATTTTAGGCGCAAACTGCTCTAAACCGACAAGGGTAAGCCAATAACCAACGAATAGACCAAGAAAAAGAAGCATGCTAAACCCAGTAAGAATAATCAATAAAGCAATAAGAAAACCAATAAATTTAGCCATTGTAGATGCAGTTTTATTTTTTACAAATATACAGTTCAAACTGACTTCTTATTAGGCCCTACATTTGTATTACTTGAAATTATATTTTGAATTTTAATTTTTTGCTATGAAAACGCGAACTGAAAACGACTCAATGGGTCCAGTTAATGTTCCATTAAACGCCTACTGGGGAGCACAGACTGAGAGATCACGAAACAATTTCAGAATTGGAACTGAAGGTAGTATGCCTAAAGAAATTATTCATGCCTTTGCATATCTAAAAAAAGCAGCTGCAATAACAAATTCCGAGCTTGGTGTATTAGATAGAAACAAATCAGATTTAATTAGTCAAGTTTGTGAAGAAATAATAGAAGGAAAATTAGATGAACAGTTTCCGCTTGTCATCTGGCAAACTGGTTCTGGAACTCAGACCAACATGAACTGCAATGAAGTGATTGCTAATCGAGCCCATGAGATTAATGGTGGAAAGCTAACTGATGCGATAAAAATATTGCACCCAAATGACGATGTAAATAAATCACAATCTTCAAATGATACTTTTCCTACTGCTATGCATATCGCATGTTACAGTCAAGCAGTTAATATAACTAGACCAGGCCTTGTTCATCTGCGAAATACCCTGAACAAAAAGGCATTAGAATTTAAGGACATTGTAAAAACGGGAAGAACCCATTTTATGGATGCCACTCCCCTTACTTTGGGTCAAGAAATTAGTGGATATGTAAAACAATTAGACAACGGAATCAGAGCGCTAGACAATGCCACTGTTATGGTTCAAGAATTAGCTCTGGGAGGAACAGCGGTTGGCACTGGCTTAAATACGCCAAAAGGCTATTCAGAAAAAGTTGCAACAAAAATCGCAGAACTAACAAAAATGCCTTTTGTAAGTGCCCCAAATAAGTTTGAAGCTCTTGCTTCGCATGATGCAATGGTAGAGCTATCAGGTGCCCTGAAACGTATAGCAGTATCACTTTTCAAGATAGGAAATGATATAAGAATGCTATGCTCTGGGCCAAGGTCAGGAATTGGAGAAATAAGTATTCCAAATAATGAGCCTGGATCATCCATTATGCCTGGAAAAGTAAACCCTACTCAACCAGAAGCTCTTACTATGGTTGCTGCTCAAGTAATGGGAAATGATGTGGCTGTAAATATTGGCGGTGCATCCGGTCATTTTGAGCTGAATGTTTTTAAACCTATGATTGTTTCAAATGTTCTTCAAAGCGGAAGACTAATTGGTGATGTTAGTATGAGTTTTGCAGACAAATGTGTAAGAGGTATTAAAGCCAATCGCGAGATTATTAAAAATCATTTAGACAACTCATTGATGTTAGTAACTGCTCTAAATACACATATCGGATATGATAAGTCAGCTAAAATTGCGAAAACAGCATATGATAAGAATATCACATTACGCAATGCGGCAATAGAATTGGAGTTTTTAACAAAAGAAGAATTTGATGCCTGGGTTAGGCCTGAAGATATGTGTTAATCTCAAGAAAAAAAACTAGCCTTTCAACAAGTTTTCAATCAAAGATATTGGCCTAGCTACGACACCCCTATTCCCGATAACAACAATTGGTCTCTGCATTAATTTAGGATACTCGAGTATTGCATATATTAATTCTTCATCCTGGAGTTCACTCTCAGCAAAATTTGACTTCCAATCATTTTCATTTTTTCGAATAATATCGATTGGCGAAACCTGAAGGAGCCGAATTAAATTATCCAATTGCAAATAGCTTAGAGGAGAATTTAAATATTCTACTATTTCCAATTCAAAATTTAAATTTTTCAGATATATAATTGCCTCTCTACTTTTTGCACATCTATTATTGTGGTAAATTATTGCTTTCATTTATTTAATCAATTCAATGAGTATTAATAATAACGTCCCCATGAGATCGCCCAGATGAACCGCAAATGGTTGTCCACTTGGACAACCAAAAATATACTCCAGAGGACAAATTCTTATTCTTAAAGCGCCCGTCCCAAAGAAATCTAGGATCTTGGGTGGCGTAAACTCTTTGACCCCATCTGTTGTAGACCTCAAAATGAAAATCTGAAATACTTGATGCCCCAGAAGATGATAATTTTAAAAAATCATTATAACCATCATTATTTGGAGTAAATACATTTGGAAAAATAATCGAATCTCCATTAGGGGAAATAGAATTATAAGTTACCATCGTTGAATCCCAAATTGAACATATGCTATCCCAAATAACAATATCCACTGAATACTGACCTGGTGAGGGCAAGTCCCATATTACTTCTGCTCCAGTTAGGGGAGTAGAAGAAAATCCATTTGGATACCAAAATATCTTGGTTGAATTTTTAGCAGCGCCTTGAGCAAACACTGTTGGCACCGAAGTACATGGATTTACCGTTATTTTTAAATCTATCTTCCCTAAAGGCTCTCGATATTTAATTGAATATGATACCGAATCGGTCAAATCACAGATTGTATCCAAGGCCACTACTGTCAATTCAATTGGAACATAAACTTCATTATAAAAATGAAAAATTGAATCATTATCTAAATAATATGCATCCGCTCCGTCTCCCCAAAAAACATGAAACAAATCTCCTTTAGCACTGTCAGAAGGAACCAAAAAAATAGAAGATGAGGCGTCGCAAGAGTCAAAATATATATCCATTATTGCGCTAGGGGGTGTCGGAGCAGTTACATAAATCGATAGGTTCATTAATATATCAGTTCCACATAAAAAGTCCTTTCCATAAATTGAAATAGTATAAAATCCAGGTTGACTAAATTCATGATTTTCCCCTATTGGTGAGATACTCGATAAGGTTTGACCATCTCCCCATGAAATAAAAGTGGAATCACATCTAGATGCCTGTCCTAATATTTCAGCAACTGAGCCACTACAAATTGTATCTACGTTTAAAGATAGCTTCAAATCTACTTTTTGCATTTCAAAAGCTATTTGGACTGCAGCCATATTACAATTAGTCGAGCCATTTGTGGTGGAATAAGCATTATGAGGAAATACTGGAAGATTTGAATTTCCGCCGCACCCTGCACAAATCGCTTGATGAATAACCCCATTTGGGTCAAAACGCGAAGTCCCACCGTCTACATGTTCAGAAGCATTGAGATCTCCAAAATAGCTAGCGTATACCGGGTAACTATCATTTCCTATGACTAGGAAATAAAAATCACTACCATCAGTATTTTTTTGCAGCGCATCTGTTGTGCAAAAAAGACCATTAGTTGTACCTCCAGTATTTGTAGCCCCTCCCCATCCAGAAAAATAAAGACTACCGCACTCATCGACCATTAAGGCTGTAGGAGAAACATTCTGATCAATTAAAGTACCACTCCCAAATGTTTGTATCCGACAAATAGAGTCTAAATCACTGTTAGACCAAAGAAAATATTGAGATGACGATGATTGAGACCAAGAACTATTTATAGAAGTTAAATTACTCTTATTATTTCCAACTATAACAATGGAATTAGAGTCCCCAACGGCGTTAAAAGATCCAATTTTATTATGCGCAACTAAAAAACCATAATCCGCATCTACTCCTCCAAAATAGGTGCTTTTTTCAAGGCTTCCATTATTTATATCAACTCGAATGATCCATGCATCTTCAGCACCAGCTCTTTGAGGTTGAAATGATATTGAATCCGCAAGACCATCGGATTTAGAAACACCCACTGCAAATAAATGGTCTTCATTTTGAGTTGATAAATCGACTAGTCCAAATAAAGCATCAATACTTGAGCCCCCGTAGTAAGAAGACCAAAACAAGGTATCAAGCCCCAAACTCATTTTAATCAGAATACCGTCTTGAATCCCACCTAAATTACTTCCATTTGTATTTGGAAAATCCATTGATTTAGAGCTAGACGCAATATAAACGCCATTTGATGTTGTTAATATTTCACCTCTCGCCTCATCTCCATAATTTAAAGTTCCTAATTCATTAATGCCATCATTTCCAGACCCTCCGATATAAGTCATACTTTTTTTTATGGATCCAGTAGAATCCAAACGAAGAATAAATATATCTGTCCCAGAGTTAAAAGTCTGCCCACCCCCATAAATAGAACTTCCGCCGTTAAAAGAACTATCGTAAGCATTTGCAGACACAGCAAGATTATCTGATCCCGAAACTCCAAAAACATATAAATCTCCGTCTGGAGAAACCATCATTGAATGCGGTTGTTCTCTATTATTTCCGCCAAAAAAAGTTCCTGATACCAAGCCAGTCCCATCTGACGAAAATAACATTAGTACTACATCCGTTGCACCACCAGCAAATGAACTTTGAATTCCATTAAAATATGGAAATTGTCCACCAAAAACTATACCTCCAGCCCATGTTCTGCCCTTATTATCATATGTTGCCGTGTAACCAAAATTATCACTTATCGAGCCTGAAAATGTTGAAAAATGATAAACTGGATCGATAAGAATTGATTTTTTCGAAACTGGGCGCCAACCTCTATCTGTATTTCGCCAATGCACCTTCGATGATCCTTTTCGAGTCTTTGCCATAGGACAATCTATAATTAACTGACCTACAGGCAAATCAATTGAAAGATGGCTAGACTTAGATTGAATACCGTCAACCCCTTCAAAACGACTTCCTAAGGCATTCAATTGATTTGGTTCATCACTAACCCATGTTGTCTTTAATTCTCCAAATTCATTAAGCTCAAAAATTAGAGAAACGCCAGGATAGAGATTTTCCATTCGTCCTTTTCTAAATCCGCCAACTTTAGCTATTTCTTTTGTTCCAGATATAAAATAATTAAATGAGCTTTTTGTTGGCTCCATAGATATCCATTTACCTTCTAGAGAACCCTCAAATCTCTCAGTAAATACATAAAAATCATTTGTGTCATATTCTCCTGGACCTCTTAGAGAAAATCTCAGACCATCTTTAAGAATCCAGATTCTTGCATTATCAGTATGAAGTTGGGCATTTACTTCATTTGGCCATTGACCTTTATTTGGAATGAATTGACCTAGGGCCCGATCATGAATAGTTACCTGGGCATTTAAACTGCCAATTATAAAAATGAAAAATAAATATCTTGATAGTAACTGATTTGGCATGACCTCGAAGTTACAAAAGTGAGTAATGCACTCGGGTATATCTTAAAGTATTTAATTCAATGAGCTATTCATTATCAAGACCCTTATTTGCCGTACCGTCAGCCATCAAATAAGCTTTCAAAAAACCCTCAATATTACCATCAAGAACAGAATCTGGATCCGTAGACTCCAAAGCAGTTCGCACATCTTTTACTAGTTTATACGGGTGAAGTACATAATTACGAATCTGGGATCCCCATTCAATTTTCATTTTTCCAGCTTCAATATCGTTCCGCTTAGCTAATTTTTTTTGGAGCTCAATTTCATAAAGTTGAGATTTCAACATCTGCATTGCTCTTGAACGATTATCGTGCTGTGAGCGGGTTTCGGAGCACTGAATCTGAATACCAGATGGTTTATGGTTTAATTGTACTTTGGTTTCTACTTTGTTTACGTTTTGTCCTCCAGCACCACTTGAACGTGCAGTTGTGATTTCAATATCTGCAGGATTGATTTCAATTTCAATTGTATCATCTACAAGTGGGTAAACATATACTGAAACAAATGATGTATGTCTTTTTGCATTGCTATCAAAAGGACTAATTCTAACTAGTCGATGAACACCATTTTCTCCTTTTAAATAGCCAAAAACATAGTCTCCATCAATTTCCAGAGTTACTGTTTTCACACCTGCAACATCACCTTCTTGAAAGTTCAACTCTCTAACTTTATGATTATTGCGCTCTGCCCATCTTAAATACATTCTCATCAACATTCCAGCCCAGTCGCAAGACTCAGTCCCTCCCGCACCTGCAGTAATTTGTATAACGCAGGATAATTTATCTTCTTCTCCGGATAACATATTTCTGAATTCCATATCACCAAGCTCTACTTCTAATTTTTGAACTGCTTGATCAACTTCTAATTCTGAAAGACCACCCTCTTTAAAGAAGTCTAGTGACAATTCTACTTCTCCAAAAAGAGATACAATCTTCTCATATCCCTGAATCCAATATTTCATTTCTCGGATATTTTTCATCACTAATTCAGCCCTTGCTGAATCCTTCCAAAAATCAGGGTCAATTGTTAGTTCTTCTTCATTTTGTAATTTTATTTTACGCTCATCAGGTCTAATAAAATTCTTTAGAACTATTAATCGAGATTTAAAATCTTTTAGTTGATCGTTTGAAACCATATGACAAAAGTAAGGCGATGACTACCTTGGTACCATGGAAAATACAACAGCGGATTTTCGTTCAGATACGGTAACAAAACCAACAAAGGATATGCTGGATGCAATGACCAAGGCACCTATTGGAGATGATGTATTGGGAGATGATCCAACCGTCAAGCGATTAGAAAGCATAGCCTCTGAGATGTTTGGAATGGAATCAGGATTATTTTGTCCTTCCGGAACCATGACTAATCAAATTGCCATAAATGTGCATTGCAGACCCGGTGAGGAATTAATCTGCTCGCCACTATCGCATATTTACAACTATGAAGGCGGTGGTGTTGCATTTAATTCAGGAGTTCAAATCAGAACAGGTGGTGATAACTATGGAAGAATTTTTCCTGAAGATATCAAACGTCTTATCCAACCCGAAATTGATGTGCATGCAGCTCAAAGTAGACTAGTAGTCGTGGAAAATACATCTAATAAAGGAGGTGGGACATGCTTGGGAGTCGCTTTACTTAAAGACTTAGCTGCCATAGCGCGATCTAATGGCCTCAACTATCATTTAGATGGAGCAAGAGTATTTAACGCAATTGTCAGGGATAATGAATCTTCAGAAGACTATAACTTTTTTGATACTATATCGATATGCTTAAGCAAGGGACTTGGAGCTCCAGTAGGATCTTTACTTTTAGGAAATAAAGACTTCATATCTCAGGGAAAAAGAGTTAGGAAAAGGTTTGGGGGAGGAATGCGACAAAGCGGTTATCTCGCTGCAGCAGGAATTTATGCCTTACAAAATAACATTAACCGTTTATCATTAGATCATGATTTGGCTCAAAGAATATTTATCAAATTGAGTCAACTTGATTTTATAGCTGAAATAAAACCGGTTCAAAGTAACATTGTATTATTCAGAGTTAAGAATTCAACAAGCACTATTGACCTCCATAATCACTTGCTTTTAAGAAATATTCTTATCATACTAATGGATAAAGAATGGATGAGAATTGTTACGCACCTCGATATTAAAGAAAAACATATTCAAGATTTATTCGAGGGTCTATCGACTTTTTCCTGAAGTAAGTCAAGTATTAAATCATTTTCAAAACCTCTATTTTGAAAATATTTTAATAATGCTGATTGACTATATTTCGTGTGAGTAATTAGCAACCGCTTAGAAATTAAAATATCCAGACAATTTCTGTATTCTATGTCATCAATTTCTGAAAGTCCAATTTTTATGCATTTGGAGGTCACTCCTTTCGAGATGAGAGATTGCTGAATCTTTATTCGTCCCCATTTTTTAATATTAAATTTTCCTCTTGCATAGGCACGAGAATACCTTTCTTCAGATAGATAACCTTCCAAAATCAAGTCCGATAATATATTATCTATGACATCACTAGTTAAGCCCATTTGGGCCAATCTAATTTTCACTTCACTCTGACATCTCTCCTGAAACGAACAATATTTTCGGATTGCCGTCTTGGCAATTTCAAAGTCAAAAAAAATTTTACTCTTAAACATAATCTTTTAAAAATAGCTAAAGCGGATATTTACCGCTTTAGCATAAATTTATTTTTAAAAAAAATTAGCCCATTTTTCTATTTTTTGAATCTGCGAAACGATACTCCAACATTTTAAAGGCATCTCTTTCAACAACTTGTAATTTCATTCCATATGAGCGTGACCATTTTTTAAATCGGCGATTCCATAGATATCCTGTTGTTAAATATGCATGAATGAAAGGATGTACATGAAGAAATATAGTCTCGTTTCTTCCTTTTGATTTCATACGCCCAACGATTTGATCAAATTTTTGCTCAAGTGCCGTAATCATGGTGATTGGAGCTTCAACCAGAGAGTCAGGGTTTTCTTCCTTAGTTTCAATTCTCTGAGCAGGTCTAACTCTTTGTCTTGTGATTTCGATCAACCCAAATCTTGACGGAGGCAATATCTTATGACGAGCCCGATCAACAGACATGACTTCCTTCATTTTTTCAAATAAAGCCTTACGATGCTCAGCAGTATTCATATCAATAAAATCAATACAAATTATACCGCCCATGTCACGTAACCGCAGTTGACGACCAATTTCTTCAGCTGCCATTATATTAACAGCCAAAGCATTTTCTTCTTGGCTTTCTCCTTTACTCGATCTATTTCCGCTGTTAACGTCAATTACATGCATTGCTTCAGTATGCTCAATAATCAAATAAGTTCCCTTACCCATATTAACGGTTCTGCCAAATGCAGATTTCAGCTGTCTATCAACACCATATTGCTGAAAAATCGGAACAGATGAATTATGAAACTTAACAATTGAAGATTTTTCTGGAGCGATAGATTCGATAAATTCTTTAATTTCAGCATGCAGACTTTCGTCATCTACGACTATTTGATCAAAAGAATCATTAAATACATCTCGCAAGTATGCACTTGCCCTGTCCATCTCTTGTAAAACACACTTGCGTGGTTTTGCATTACGAAGATTTCTATGCAAAATTTTCCACCTTTTCAATAAATCGGCTAAATCAGCCTTTAAATCTTCAGCGGATGCGCCATCAGCAACAGTGCGAACTATCACACCAAAACCTTTTGGACGTATGGATTGAACAAGCTTACGCAGTCTATCTTTCTCTTTTCTTTCGCGGATCTTCTGAGAAACGGATATTCTATCCGTAAACGGCACCAAAACGATAAATCGTCCTGCAATCGATATCTCAGATGTAACCCTTGGACCTTTAGTCGAAATGGGTTCCTTTACCACTTGAATCAGGATTTCATCTCCTGACTTAATGGTGTTCTCCATCTCCCCGTCCTTGTTTATTAGGGGAAGTAACCCGAAATCAGCAATGTTTGATGACTGTTTTCCGAGATGAACTTTTTTATTAAAGGATAACCATGAAGAAATTTGTGGCCCTAAGTCATGATAGTGTAGAAAAGCATCTTTTTCATATCCTACATCTATAAAAGCGGCATTTAAACTAGTTGCGAGTTTTCGCACCTGACCTAAATACACATCGCCAACCGAAAACTGCTGTTTTGCATTTTCATTGACTAGCTCAACTAAACGACCATCTTTGAGAAGAGAAATAACTGCGTTCGACTCATTCGCTTGAATGATTAACTCGGTACGCATAATTATTTATATTTATTTCTTCTTATGTCGGTTCTTGCGCAAGCGCTTTTTCCTTTTGTGGGTTGCCATCTTGTGGCGCTTTCTTTTTTTACCGCTAGGCATATTTTATTTATTTAAATGAAACAATCATTGAACTTTATCGGATTCCGATTGACTTTCCCCTTGATAACTCGCTAAAAGAGCTCTCAATTCGGAATCGCGGGATGAGTTTGGATATTCTTCTAAAAAAAACACCAGATCTTTAATGGCAACTTCTGTATATCCTTGCTGAAATCGAGCTATAGCTAAAGATTCCAAAGCATAAGCATCAGAAGGATCAATTCTTAGAACTTTTAGAAAACGATTTACCGCCTTGCCCCATTGACCAGACATTACAGAAAATTGACCAAGATAAAATTGAGCATCTCGATGATTTGAATCCGCATCAATTACTTCTCTAAGAGAAAAAATAGCTTCCATGGGATTACCATTTCCCGACTCGATCATCTCCACAGCAACTTGAACTTTTTCATCCAAAGGGCTTAATTTTTCAATACTCTTTTCTGTCTCTTTCAAAACGTTCGGAAACAATAGAACAGCAGCCATTATGATGCCTACTAATCCAATTGCTAATGTTCGCGAACGTTTCATTTGATCTGATTTATTTATTTACTGAAACATTACTTTTTACGCTTTCAGCAAAAGTCTTTGCAGGCTTAAAGGCTGGAATGTAATGAGCAGGAATTATTAGAGTTGTATTCTTTGATATGTTGCGACCAGTCTTTTCAGCTCGCTTTTTCAAAACAAAACTTCCAAAACCTCTCAAATATACGTTTTCTCCAGACTCCATGTTAGTCTTTACTTCTCGCATGAAATTTTCTACAACGGCTAAAACATCTGACTTTTCCATGCCAGTTCTATCTGCTATGCGAGTAACAATATCCGCTTTTGTCATGTTGAATTATTTTTTATGTGAGCCCTAAAAATGGGTTTAAATTAGCGGGCGCAAAGTTAGGCAATTGTGAGTGATTCAACAATTATGATAAATAAAATTCAAACAGATCTAATAAAGTGGTTTGATAATCATGGACGCTCATTGCCATGGCGAAGAACAAAAGACCCGTATGCAATATGGTTAAGTGAGATAATACTACAACAAACCCGGATAGATCAGGGCCTCAAATATTGGGAGAATTTCTTAAGGGAATTTCCCGATGTGAAGAGTCTTTCGATGGCTAAAGAGAGCGAAATATTAGCTTTATGGTCAGGTTTGGGATATTACAGCCGAGCGAGAAATATATATAAAGCAGCGCATATTTTAGTATCTAAATATGAAAGTCAATTTCCAAAAACATCTTCAGAACTATTAAAAATCCCAGGGATAGGACCATATACAGCAGCTGCCATATCCTCGATCTGCTTTGGGGAAGTGACCCCTGCACTTGATGGAAATGCATTTCGAGTTTATTCTAGACTCTTTGCAATGAGTTCTCCAATTGAAAAGCGATCAACAATTAAAGACATATGGACCCTGGCGTTACCTCTAATATCTAACAAGAGTCCGGGAGATAGTAATCAAGCCATAATGGATATTGGCTCAACTATATGTAAACCTAAAAACCCAAATTGCCCAGAATGCCCTCTCGAGGAAAATTGTATTTCAAGAAGATCTGGTATCCAACATGAGTTCCCTGTGAAATTAAAATCTATAAAAATTAAAGAAATAGAAAAATTTTACGTGCTTCTGAAGAGGGGCGAGAAATATGGTTTAATTAGACGTCCAAAAAGTGGAATATGGGGCGGACTTTGGACACCCTTGGAATTAATTCCTGAAGATTGGGAGTTAGCCAAGACAAATAAAAATATTGATGAGAGTAATATTAAATATCTAAAACATCTTTTATCCCACAGGAAAATGAATCTTTATTTCACATACTGGATCGGGGATACATTTCCTGAGAATAAAGAAATACAATGGTTCTCTGAACAAGATTTGAAAAGACTAGCCTTTCCTGCCCCAATAATAAAAATATTAAGTGAAAAAAGTTACTTTTGAGATTTAATATCTTTAAATAAAATGCGGGTTGCATAAATAAATCGAGACTGGTAGATAACCTAGGAATAGACACTGAAAGAATAAATTTTGATAAAAAAATAAAACTCCCCATCAATAAATCAGAAATTACATAGATAAAAAGGGTTAAAAAAAGATCACCGAATGGCTCAAAATTATTTTCAATCACATAGATTAACTGAGGTTTTGGAGTGATGCCTTAAATGAAGACAAAATATTCATTTAAGGTATAATGAGATCTAGGCAATGAACAGATGAAAATAGCAACACCAGATATAATTTTAAATAGCTACTATCTCTATAAGAATCTTGGAGCCGAACATCAGTAATGAAAATGATGTAAATTCGCAAATGGCTGGCGATAATCAAAATAATTATTTGCCGTTTTAACATATCCAGTACATTGATCTAAATCATTATAATTGAACCCCGAACCCCTCTTTTTTTCATCAATTTTTCACCCCTTTCCCAGTGAAGTTATTTTTCACCTTATTGCGATGTTATTATTATTGATTGGTTCTGCATTCACCTCTGCATCAGAAGTGGCTTATTTTTCACTTTCACCAAATCAAAAAGTCGAGTTAGGCGAACATAAATCGATTTCTTCAAAACGAGTTTTGGAAGTCCTCAAATCTCCAGAGACATTGCTGGCAACATTATTAATTCTCAATAATTTATTCAATCTCGGACTGATTTTATTGTCAACATTGGCAACAAGTTTGATTTTCAATTTGGAAGATTATCCATTATTAGCATTAGGAATTCAAACATTTTTTATCACCACTTTAATACTCGTTTTTGGTGAAGTTATTCCCAAAACGTATGCTACGAATAATGGACTTAATTGGACTATGGCTAGTTCTAAATTTATTCAAAATGCAATTAAATTTTTTAATCCAATAAGCATGGCTTTGGTAAAATCGTCTCGCTATATCGATCGTTTTAGCAAAACGAAGTCTCTAACAGTTAATGAGCTTGAAGAGGCTTTAGATTTAACCTCAGAGGAAGCAACAACACCTGAACAGCAAAGACTTTTGAGAGAAATCGTAAAGTTTGGATCAACGAGTGTCAAACAAATAATGACACCACGCCAGGATATCTTTGCAATTAATTCTGATCTTGACATCAAGATGGTTTTAAAATCAGTTTCTGAAAATGGGTATTCAAGAATTCCAATATTTCAAGAGAGTCTTGATAGCATATCAGGAATTTTACATGCAAAAGATCTACTTAACCATTTAGATGCTTCTCATGAATTTAAATGGGCAGAACTACTGAGACCTGCTTTTTTCGTTACAGAGAACATGAAAATTGATGATTTATTAGGTGACTTCCGACAAAAAAAAATGCATATGGCTGTGGTTGTAGATGAATTTGGAGGTATCTCAGGAATTACCACCTTGGAAGATGTTATGGAAGAAATTGTCGGAGAAATTCGTGATGAATTTGATTCTGATGAACGACTTTATTCTCAATTGGACAATTCTACTTTTATATTTGAGGCAAGAGCTCAATTAACAGATCTCTACCGCGTTTTAAACATAAGTCCTGAGATCCTAGAAGAATATAGAGGCGAGGCAGATACAGTAGCAGGGATATTATTAGAGCAACTTGGGCGAATGCCATTAAAGGGCGAATCACTCATTATTGGTCCAATAAAATGGACCGTTGAAGCTGCAGATGTTCGCAGGATTGTTCGTGTAAAAGTGAAATTAATTGAAAATGAAAACTAAATTTATTTCCACAGCAATCCTATTTTTTGTTGTTGCCTTTACAGCAAATATTTTTCATCTTTTCTTTTCGTCATCTCCAAGCTCTGCAGATCTAAGACCATCTGGTTTTATGAGACTTACAATTCCCAAAGACAGCTTGATAGAACTAAAATTAAATAATCTTAATTTGCCATTTAACTTCATTCACAGTAGCAATGGATATTGGATTAATAAATCAGAATTGGGCTGGGGAGATATATTTTATCCTTTTTGCAATGGCAGAATCCAGATCACACATAAAACTATCAATGGAAACTTATCTCAATTAATTGACGATGCACATAAAATGACTTTCAAACACTCTATAGTAGCAGAGGGTATTGATCAAAAAAACTACGTAAATTCTGAAAGAAATGTAAATGGAATGATCTTTCGTATTTTTGGAAATACAGCATCCAGTATTCAATTTTTTGCGACTGATAGTATATCCAATTTTATTCGTGGAGCGGCATACATTTATGCTCAACCTAATCCTGATTCTTTAAAACCCATAAACGAATTTCTTGAGCAGGAAGTAATAACTATTATGGAATCAATTTATTGGAATTCAGATATTTAAAGCATCCAAATCTTATTTGAAGTCGCGAATCATTAACCAAGATTTAAAGGACCCATCTATTATTAAAAACCATGCTATTGCGCTGAGAACAATATGTATCGGTTGTATTATTTTAGGAATATCAAAATAATACATCGCTGCGCCCAAAGTAGCCTCTAATATAAAAATCATTAAAATGATGCCAGCTCTAAAACGCAAACCAGCCAGACCTTCTGATAATTTTAGAAGATAAAAGGAAAAAAGAAGCATTACAAGCGAAAAACTTCGATGTACTAGCACGATTGAACTCAATTTACCTACCCATCCTAATCTTGAAGCCCCTACACCAAAAGTTTTCATTAGCACATCAACTTCTTCTCTCACCTGAGTGCCTAGAATAATTTGAATTCCCAGTAAAATAGAAATCAAAATGTAAATTCTTAAAGCTTTACTCCTGTTTTTTGCTAAATCCTGAATATTTCTTTCAGCAACAAAGGCATGAGTTTCCCATTCGGAACTTACACTGCGATATATTAAAGCAAGCAACGCTAAAATTATAAACGCGCCTGCCAGATGAAATGTTATCTGATGTGGAATGAGATTGCCATCAACAACAACTTTACCAAGCCATGCTTCAAATAAAAGCATGCAGAGAATAGCTAGCATAGTTAATGACCATTTTGGATGAGAACGATATCGGAAAAAAATAAAAATTGAAGCAAGTAAAATAGGTATTCCAAGTAATGCCCCAAGGAGCCTATTAATATATTCAATCCATGTGTGAACAGGATTAAATATTGCATAATCATGACGCTCATAGCTTTTCCAATTAGTAGGATTAAATTCTAAACCCGCACTAAATGATTTATTTGCAACTAATAATTCATGATCTTTAATTACCATTTGTCCCTCACTAAAAAATAAATTTGGAGACCAAGAAACCTGATTAATATTTGTAGGTGGAATTATTAAACCAAAACATTTTGGCCAATCTGGACAACCCATACCGCTACCAGTCATTCTAACTATCGACCCAGCTAGAATAACAAGGAAAGTCAATGTTATAGACATCTGTAACAATCGTCTTAACATAAAAGTCCATAATGTTGAAGGTGGTTGACGCATCACTACAAAGGTAATCTACCTTTGCCGCCTTATGAAAACCAAATTCTTACCCTGGATCATTTTTTTTAGTCTCGTTTTTATTTGGGGATCTTCCTTTATTATCATGAAACATGCTCTGCAAGGGTTTAGCGCCATCCAGATAGGAGCTGCAAGAATTATTTTTGCTGCGTTATTTACTTTGATTTTCGCTTATCCATGCTTTAAAGAATTTCGAAGATCAGATATTCCTCATCTTATTGTAATCGCAATTTTAGGTAATTCAATTCCTTATGTGCTATTTCCGATTGCGATTAACTATATCCCCTCAGGAATAGTGGGAATAACAAATTCCATGACACCACTATTTACTCTTTTAGTTGGTTGGTTTATATATGGGAGAAAACTTAAACCTCTGAAAATTCTGGGCGTTAGCATAGGCATGTTAGGAACATTAATCCTAATTAATCCCTTTGATACTAATTCTATAGTAGGATATAATTGGCCTTATATCCTCTTAGCATTATTTGGCGCAGCATGCTATGGGGTAAGCATTAACTCTATTGCAAAATTGAATCACCTCTCTCCCCGGGCAATCACTCTATTCGCTATGCTTGGGGCAAGCGTGCCCTCGATATTTATTCTCTTATTTACAGATTTTGCGGGAAAATTCGAGTATAATTCTTTTGTTTGGACACCATTTATTTCAATAATCTTTTTAGGAATTGTAGCCACATCTTTGGCAATGGTATTTTTTAACAAACTGATATCAATTACCACTCCAATTTTTGCTGCATCTACGACATATGCAATTCCAATTGTTGCTCTTGCATGGGGTTTATTATTTGGCGAAATTTTACTTTTAAATCATTTTTTAGGAATGATGGTAATCCTTACAGGTGTTTGGATTGTAAATAAAAAATGATATTTGAACTTTATTTAAAATATTATTAAACCAAATTAGATTAATCTAACAAGCTACCCTCATGAAAAAGCCATCTCTAGCAATTCAAATTATAATCGGATTAATATTAGGCGTTCTATGGGCTTTGTTAAGTTCATCAATGGGATGGAGTGACTTTACACTTAACTGGATTGCACCGGCTGGAGAAATTTTTATTAGACTACTTAAGCTTATTGCTATTCCTCTGGTTCTTTTTAGTATAATTTCGGGAATTAGTGGATTAAATGATACTGCGACATTAGGAAGAATGGGGGTCAAGACTCTTGCATTGTATATTACATCAACCTTAATTGCATGCTGTGTTGGACTATTTTTTGCAAATACATTTAAGCCGGGCTACCAGACTGATCAAGAACAGCTTAAAGTAAATAGATTATCATATGAAATATGGGTCAATGAAACGGAAGGAGTTGAGTTTTTTGATGACATTAGATTAACTGAAGACTTTCAATTGAACTCATATTTAACTGATGCCAGACAGGCATTAAAAGAGCAACAATCAAATAAAGAATTAAATAATAAAATTGCAGCGGCCTCGTCATCAAAAAAGACTGGCCCACTTCAATTTTTTGTTGATATGGTGCCCTCAAATATTTTTGTGTCCTTCAGTAGTAGCTTAATGCTGCAGATTATATTTTTCTCTCTTTTCTTCGGTGTGACATTAGTCGCCTTGCCAAAGTCTAAGACATCCCATATGATTGGTTTCATAAACAGTGGATCTCATATTTTTATAAAAATGGTTGATATCATAATGAAAGGCGCGCCTGTTTTTGTATTTGCTCTTTTAGCAGGAAAACTGGCAGAAATGGCAGGGAACGATCCAAGCAGGCTTCTGGAAATATTTAAAGCTTTGGGGGCGTACACTATTTTAACGATCATTGCATTGCTTACAATGATTTTTGGTTTTTATCCCTTAGTTATAGCAACACTAATCAATAGAAAAACAAAAATCGGGTTCATTAAGTCGTGGAAATATTTTTCCAAAGGAATAAGACCTGCTCAAATATTGGCATTTTCAACTTCTTCAACAGCTGCAACTTTACCTGTAACAATGGATTGTGTTCGTGACAATCTAGGAGTTGATGAAGAGGTTGGTTCGTTTGTCTTGCCAGTGGGCGCGACGGTGAATATGGATGGTACTGCATTATATCAAAGCATTGCCGTAATATTTATGGCGCAATTTCATATGATTGATTTGACAATTGTCCAACAAGCAACAATTATATTTACAGCAACACTTGCAAGTATTGGTGCAGCATCTGTTCCCAGTGCTGGGTTGATAATGTTAATTGTAGTCTTAGAAAGTGTTGGGCTAAACCCAGCATGGATCGCAATTATATTCCCTGTAGACCGAATAATTGATATGGTCCGTACCATGCTAAACTTAACAGGCGATGCATCAGTCAGTGTTATAGTAGGTCTATCCGAAGATAAGTTTAAGATTATAGACTCTAAATAGTGAATAAAGAATAGTTTAATCAGTCATTTTTTTAATGAAATGACTTTTGATAAAATAGGGGGTGATTTGTTTAGGTTTTAGAACTATCTTTGCCCCCCTCAACTAATCCCAGTACATATGTACGCCATAGTAGAAATAGCAGGGCTGCAATACAAAGTGCAAAAAGACCAACGTGTGTATGTGCACCGTTTGGAAGGAAATGAAGGTGACAAAGTAAAATTTGATCGCGTTTTTCTAGCCGAACAAAAAAGCACAGTAACAGTAGGCGCCCCAGTTATAGAAGGTGCAAGCGTGATCGCAAGCATTTTAACCCATGTTAAAGCTGATAAAGTCATAATCTTCAAGAAAAAGCGAAGGAAAGGCTATGAGAAAAAGACTGGGCATCGTCAACCGATGACACAGATAACTGTAACAGACATTCAGTTGTCCCCCTCAAAAAAAATAACGCCACCAGATAAAAGTACTGTAGATAAAACTCCAAAACCCGAGGCAAAAAAATCTATAAAAAAAGTAGTAACTGCTAAGAAAAATGCTGATGCACCATTAAAAAAAGTAGTAAAAAAGGCTGTTACAAGTAAAAAACCTGCTGACACAGCAACTAAGAAACCAGTTAAAAAAGCTGCTGCAACTAAGGCAGATTCAAAAAAGGCATAAAACTTATATATCATGGCACATAAAAAAGGTGTAGGTAGTTCAAAAAATGGACGCGAATCTGAAAGTAAAAGACTTGGAGTCAAAATATTTGGTGGCCAAGCAGCCTTGGCTGGAAATATTATAGTTCGTCAACGAGGGACCACACACCATCCAGGAGAAAATGTTGGTATCGGTAAAGACCATACTCTTTTTGCTCTAAAAACTGGCACTGTTGATTTCAAGAAAAAGGCAGGTAACAAGAGTTTCGTATCTGTGCTTCCATTTTCTGAAACTAGTGTAGCCTGATTTTATAACTTTTCAATAATTCACATACCCTCTGGTGCATTTGCAGCAGAGGGTTTTTTATTTTTGCTATATGCTATTATTAAATTTGTTGCGTCAAGATCCGGAAAGTGTTATTAAGGCGCTGCTAAAGCGCAACCTTGACGCAAGACCAATAGTGAATGAAATCCTTCTTATAAATGAGGAGCGAAGAAAAATTCAAAATAAAACAGAAAGCCTCAAAGCAGAATCAAATAAGACGGCAAAGCTTATAGGATTATTGGTCCGTGATGGCAAAGCTTCAGAAGTAAATGAAATAAAAAGTAAGACTGCGTTAATTAAAAAGGAATTATTAAGCTTGGAGAAAACGCTACTTGATCTTGAAATAAAAGAAAAAGAAACATTACTTAGTCTCCCGAATACTCCCCATAGATCCGTTAAGCAAGGTTTCTCTCCAAAAGAAAATGAAATAGTCAGCACTTGGGAAAATGATCCCCAGAGAACAAATGATGGATTAATACCCCATTGGGAATTAGCCAGCAAATACAATCTTATTGACTTCGAACGAGGAGTTAAAATTACAGGTGCAGGGTTTCCAATATATACAGGAAATGGAGCAAGGCTGCAACGCGCGTTGATTCAGTTCTTTTTAGACAAGAATACTCGAGAAGGTTACAAGGAAATCCAACCACCCTATTTTGTAAATGAAGAATCAAGTTTTGGAACCGGGCAACTTCCGGATAAAGAAGGTCAAATGTATCACATTCAAAATGATAACCTTTATGTAATACCGACATCAGAAATTCCACTAACAAATTTATACAGGAACGAGATTATTGACGAATCTAAGCTTCCGATCAAAATGACAGCTTACTCCCCGTGTTTCAGACGTGAAGCCGGATCATATGGAAAAGATGTAAGGGGTTTGAATCGACTCCATCAATTTGATAAAGTTGAAATTGTTTGCATCGATCATCCTGACAATTCTTACAAAAGACTGGACACCATGGTTAACCATGTCGCCGGAATTTTAAAGGATTTAGGATTACAATACCGCCTACTTAGACTATGTGGTGGTGACATGGGTTTCACTTCTGCTCTAACTTATGATTTTGAAGTTTGGTCAGCAGCACAACAACGATGGCTTGAAGTATCTTCAGTTTCTAACTTTGAAACATTTCAAACGAATAGACTTAAACTTCGTTATCGACAGAAGGACAACAAGATTTCACTGGCACACACTTTGAATGGTTCGGCCCTTGCGCTACCAAGAATAATGGCCGCTATTCTTGAAAACAATCAAAGTCCTGACGGGATAAACGTACCGAATGTTTTACATAAATATACCGGGTTTAAAAAGATCTCATGAGAATATTTTTTTTAATTATTTTAACATCTATTTCATGCTCTTGCAGTAACTCTCTTTTAGTTGACTTAAATGAACTCGAAAAAGATTTAAATGAATCGAGGAATCTAATTAACGAGCTTTATAACAGAGGTTTTGAAACTGCATTAAAAGATCTTGAAAGGCACGTGGAAATTGCTAAAAGCAAAGTATACAGCGCAGAAAATAAAATTTATTTTACAAATGAATTCGAAATATTGAAAAATCGCCATAAAGAAATGATTCGGTTCTATGATTTTTTATCAACGAATCAAATTGAGTCTAGAATTGAATTTGATTCTAAACAAATAAATGATCTGAGGCATGATATTAAAAATCATATAATTGAAAAAAATGAAGCCTTAAAATCGATTGAAAATGAAAAAAATGCCATCATTCCTTACCTCTCCGATCTAAACAATCGAATCAATTACATACTCAACTCAATCGAGACCCATGACAGTATCGATAACCATCTCCAATTAATTTGGGATAATTGGGTTCATTCAACCCCCTAAAATAGAATAATGCACATATATAATGTAACCATTAATATTGATGACTCTGTTCATGATGAATGGAAAAATTGGATGCAATCTATTCATATTCCCGAAGTACTTTCCACAGGATTATTTTTGGAATCCAGGTTTGCGCGAGTTTTAATTGATGAAGAATCAGGAACAACTTACTCTATTCAATATCTATTTAATGAACTTGCTGATTATCAGCTTTATGAACAATTATATGCTCAAGATCTTAGAAATAAAACAGAAAAACTTTTTGGAGGACAATTTGTGGCATTTCGAACCATGTTAGACATTATCGATATTAATAAAAAATAAAAGTACTATGAAAAATTCAATCATTATTTTATTCATTGCAATTATACCAATTATGCTAAGTGCTCAAGAATCAAACAATAAACCTCTTCAAATGACTTCAGAGACTCTCTGGGAGCTGGGGCGAGTTAGTCTAGATCATGTTTCAAATGGCAAGGCTCTTTTTGGAGTTACCAATTATAATCTTGAGAAAAATAAGGGGAATAGAGAGCTATTCATAGCCGATTTAAAAAGTAATAAAACCACTCAGCTTACGGATTCAAAGACCAGTAAACATTCTGGTTTTTTAGTAAGAGGAGGAAACAGTTACGTTTACATTCAAAAAGATCAATTATATATTTCCAAAATTCATCCCGGAAATGCGGAAAAAGGAAAAAAATTAACAGCAATAAAAGGTGGCATTGGCAATGCTAAAATTGTAGAACTAGATGATGGGCGAATTTTATTAACCTTCTCAAAAAGAGTAAAATTAGATGAAACTCCACTAGAGAGACATCCTGACAAGCCTATGGCAGAGTATTCTGTTCATGATGACTTAATGTACCGTCATTGGGATAGATGGACAGACTACAGTTATAATCATATTGCTTTTTCGATAATAGACTTAAATAATAAATCTCCTAAAACAAATTATACAGATATTATGGCGGGTGAAAAGTTTCATTCTCCCATGCCTCCTTTTGGTGGGTCGGAAAGTTTTGATATTAGCGCAAATGGTAGGTATATTTTATATGCTAGTAAAAAACTCATTGGAAAAGACTTTACTACTCATACAAATTCAAAAATATATTTATACGACCGAGAAACTAAAAGAACTAGTACATTAAATGGTCTAGAAGGTTATGACAATAACCCTACATTTTCACCTGATGGACAGAATATAGCATTCACCGCAATGCCTGAAGATGGCTATGAAAGTGATGTTAATCAACTATATGTTATTCCAAGAGATCAATCTGGTGAAAAACGAGCCATAATTCCTATAATTCCAGCAGAATATATAAATAGTTACAAATGGATTGATAATAAAACTATCATTTACAACGAAACTACAGAAGCTACTCAACAAATTCGTCGGTTGGATTTAATTAAAGGTAAAAATGGGCTTGCTGCAAGAAGAACTAAAGAACTCACTAATGGTGATTTCAATTATGGGGAATTCGGAGTAAGTGGTGACTTAATAATAACCGAACGTCAAGATCATAATAATGCCACGGAAATTTTCAAAATCAATAGCAAAAAATATGTTTCACCTGCTCCATTAACAAAAGTGAATAAGGGAATATATGACTCAATTGAAATTGGCAATGTTGAAAAACGATGGATATCTACAAGTGATGGTAAAAAAATGCTTACTTGGGTTTTCTTCCCTCCAAATTTTGACGCAGAAAAAAAATACCCTACCCTTTTATACTGCCAAGGGGGTCCTCAAGCTGCAATAAGTTCATTTTATAGTTTTAGATGGAATTTCCAATTAATGACGGCAAAAGGCTATATAGTAGTGGCACCGAATCGGCATGGTGTTCCAGGATTTGGAAAAGAGTGGAATGAGCAAATATCAAATGATTGGGGCGGTCAAGCTATGCGTGATTACCTAGCTGCCATTGATACTCTAGCACAAGAATCCTATGTTGATGAAAATAAACTTGGGGCCATAGGTGCGAGCTATGGCGGTTACTCTGTATACATGCTAGCAGGAATTCACAATAATAGATTCAAAGCTCTAATATCTCATTGTGGACTATTCAACATGGAGAGCTGGTATCTCAGTACAGAAGAAATGTTTTTTGCAAATAAAGACGTTGGAGGACCATACTGGCAGGCTAATGTCCCAAAAGCTTATACAGAATTTAACCCTAGAAATTTCGTTCAAAATTGGACGGCACCGTTACTTGTTATTCATGGTGGAAAAGACTTTAGAGTACCGGTAAATCAGGGAATAGAAGCCTATCAGGCTGCTCAATTACGAGGCATTCCCTCTAGGTTTTTACACTTTCAAAACGAAGGGCATTGGATTCTCAACCCACAAAATGGCCTTGTTTGGCATAGTGAGTTTTTCTCTTGGCTCGATAAATGGTTGAAAGATTAAATAAACCAACATTAAGGGCCATTTTTGGCATCCTTTTAGTAATTATAAATGAAGCAAATCCCCTTTAAAACTGGAATCCTAAAAAATGGTCTTCGATGGATTCATCAAGAAGTTAGATCACCTACTGGCCATATTGGACTAATAATTCAAGCAGGCTCTCGGGATGAAAGCCCAGAGGAAGAAGGGTTAGCACATTTTATAGAGCATCTTCTTTTTAAGGGGACAAAAAAGCGGAAAGCTTTCCATATCATTTCCAGAATAGAAGATGTGGGAGGTGAACTAAATGCATATACAGGGAAAGAAGAAACAACTTTATATGCCAGCTTTTTACGTGAGCACTACGAAAGATCGATGGAGTTAATATTTGATATAGTTCAAAACGCAACCTTTCCTGATAGGGAAATACCAAAAGAAAAAGAGGTTGTTCTTGATGAAATAGACTCTTATCGGGACAGCCCTTCTGAATTAATATTTGATGAATTTGATTCTCTACTATATCCTGATCATCCACTAGGTAGAAATATTCTTGGTACTGAAAAATCAGTTCAAAGCTTTTCTAAAGAACAAGTAATAAACTTTGTCAAGCGAAATTATAGTCCTGAGAGAGCCGTATTATCATCTGTTGGAGGTATAAGTGACAGTGAATTTGAAAGATTATCAGATCGATATGCTTCCAATTGGAAAGGAGAAATGAACATTCATTCCAGAACTACTCCCTTGGTATTAAAAGGCGAAATAAAACATGTTAAAAAAGAAATACATCAAAGTCATATCATCATTGGCGGAGAAGGTATTTCAATCCACGATAAAAACTATACTGCACTTGTTCTACTCAATAATTTATTAGGAGGCCCTTCGATGAACTCCCGTTTAAACTTAAATATTAGGGAACGTCACGGAATAGCTTATCAAATTGAAAGTTTTACAAACTCCTATAATGATTCTGGAATATGGGGCATATATGCTGGAACTGATATAGAAACAATTGACCGCTGTCATAAACTAATCATGAAAGAATTGATGATTTTAAGAGATAAAAAACTTGGAGTATTGCAGTTCAGCAAGGCAAAAACGCAATTACTGGGTCAAATGGCTCTAGCTCAAGAGAGCAACGTTAACATGATGACCTCCCTCGGGAAATCCATGCTAGTTTTTAATAGAGTTGATACTTTTAAAGAAATAGTCGCCAAAGTTGATGCTCTTAAAATATCTCAAATTCAAGAATTGGCACAGCAAGTTTTTTCGAGTCATGAAATGAGCGAACTTCGCTATATCCCATTAGACTAAAAAAGCATCTATGCAATTCCTTCCAGTAGAAATAGACCAATATGCAGCAAAGCACACTGCAGCTCATAGTGAGCTTTTAAGTTTAATAGAACATGAAACATGGCAAGAAGTATTAATGCCGAGAATGCTTAGTGGACATCAACAAGGCCGATTACTGAGCTTACTGTCACACTTGATAAAACCTGATAGAATTCTCGAAGTAGGTACTTATACTGGATATTCTGCGATATGTATGGCAGAAGGACTAACAAAAAATGGATTACTCCATACTATTGACATCAACGATGAATTAAAACCAAGAGTTGAAAAATACCTTGAGGAAGGTAATCTGTCAAACACCATCAAATTACATTTCGGAGATGCAAAACACATCATACCATCGTTAAATGAAAAATGGGACATGGTATTTATTGATGCGGACAAAGAAAGTTATTCTGATTATTTTGATCTAGTTATTGACAACACCAAAACAGGAGGAATTATAATTGCTGATAATGTTCTTTGGAGCGGAAAAGTTGCTGACCCAAATAAAAAAGATAACGAAACAATTGGATTAAATAATTTCAATAAAAAAATCGCTTTAGATATGAGAGTCGAACATCAATTATTACCCATTCGCGATGGAATAATGATCGCTCGTAAAATCTAAATACGGTCTAATTCTTTTCTTATTTTTTTTAAATCTTCGTAAGTATCAACCCCTATACCCGGAGTTTCAATTACCGAAGAATATATTTCATATTCATTTTCTATCCAACGCAGTTGCTCAAGGCGTTCATTTTTTTCTCTATTAGTAGGCTTTAATGAAGTCAATTCATCTAGAATTGAAGAATCAAAGCCATACATTCCAACATGCCGATATTTTTTAAAAGAGGAATTCTCAATTCGCCGGCTAAAATCATGACATTTACCATCATCAGCTCTATCTACATAACAATTACTTCCAGACTGATGGTCTTCTTTCAATATTGAAGTAACTAAAGTGCCTATTTTCACACTCTCGTGTTGCATTAGCGTCAATAAGATATTAATATCTGTTTCTGAAACCATTGGCTCATCTCCTTGAATATTTAAAACAATTTTTGAATCAGTATTAATATGAGCAAAAGCTTCAGCGACTCTAGCAGTACCATTTTCGCAACTAACAGAAGTTAAAATAGCATTCCCTCCTTCTCTCTTAATCACATCTGCTATTCTTGAATCATCAGTAGCAACATAGGTTGGTAAAACTTTTCTGACTACTTCCCACACCCTGACAATCATGGGCTTACCATTAATATCCAAAAGTGGTTTCCCTTGAAGTCGAGTACTTCCAAATCTGGCAGGAATAATTGCAATAGCGCTATTGATCATATTATTCCATGTTATTTTACCCTATTAACCATGAGGAATTATTATTATTTTTTCACCCAGAATATTCCCAGGTTGAGACATTACTGCTGAATTGGTACTGAAAATAGCTTGGACAGTATATTGTCCGGTAGGCATGTGACCAAGCCACAAATAAACTTCATTTCGACCAAGACGAACTTCTCTCATATCTATGTTCGTGATTTCTCCAGAATTACTTACTAATCGAATAAATAAATATCCATTATTAGGGACATCAACAACTAAAGTGGCTTGTCCAAGAGATGGATTTGGGAAAATACTTGGAGTAGAAATATCAGCAAATGGTATATAATGCGATGACTTAATAGAACAATCTCTTCCATCGAATACCTCGAGATAAATACTATCTCCGCTACATAAATTATTCATACTTGAAACTCCTTCAACACCATTCCAAAAAAATCTATATGGCTGAACTCCTCCAAAAATATTTGCATTTAATAAATGATCACATCCCATTCCACTTATTTCCATTTCCACTTTAAGTATACTCGAGTCTGGACTATTTAATAAAGAGAACCAAGTTGAATTCCCACCATTTATTAATCCATAAAATCCAGCTGCCCAAGCTTTTTGAGGGTCATGGTATACAGTTTGAAGGCCAAAATAATCTCCCCATCTTTCCGGACCACTTAATTTATTTATTATCCCTTCCCCTTGTTTTAATGTTAAAATGTCTGAATACGATGCATCGTTAGATTGGTATATCGCTGAAAAGCCTGCGAACTCATTAATTGAACTGTGGTTAAAACCTATCAGAATTTCCTCATCACATTTTTCATTTCCGATGAAAACGATATTTGGATATGCCAGATCCCTTGATGGGTGTGAAATTATTTTTCCTTCTAGACTATCAGGACTTTCAGGGTTTTCAATTACACCATGATAAATAGCGCATCTGTTTGATACGAAATCTCTTGTAGTGCTTACTAAGTGAACCCTATTATCTGGAGTTTCAATTGCGCCGAGCCATCTTGCATCATTAGTAGAAAGATCATAAGTATCAGATCCACTAGTTATTGGTTGTTTCCCGTTTGGGGGAACCCCATAGGGAATTGTAGCAGGGCACATAGAAATAATATAACTATGATTCACCCCTACAGCAGAATCTGTTCGGGTTAAAAAAAACGTAGTATCGTTTTGAATAGAAAAATTACGATTTGAGGCAAACATTCCTTTTGAAACATGACCATCCCAACCTTTAACCGCAACTAAATTCCTGATAAATTTCCCATCATATTTAATATCGTGATGTAATTCAGACGGTAAAATTGATTCTCCAGAAAAACCCGCGATTTTGTCCATCTCCCAGATGACAGTCCCGTCAAAACCCAATTGCCAGGTAACTCCCGGAATAATTAAATTTATTGACATTATTAGTTTATTCTCAGACAATGCAATGCTTGGAAAATCACTCCATCGATTATTATTCAAAGGATTACCAGGCAATGTATAAAGATGCCATCCTTCTGCAGGGTCGTTTGATTCACTAAAACAAACTACAATCTTGCTTGACCCCGGGGTATTGCCTACAAAAAACAGTAAAATCCATCTATCTTCAACCGGGTCATATAATAATCTTGGATCACTAGCATTTGCCGAAGTTGTAATACCTGATGCCTGTATTAGAGATACAAATTGCTGAGGGAAATGAAATGTATCAGTCTTTAAATCCCATGCCCACAGAATAGAGTTTACAGCACCTAAGAGAATACTATCTTTAGAAAACGCCACTGTATTATCATTTGGTGTTCCTCCAGGAAGAGGTATTTGCGAGCCATTCACGGCAAATACTCGCTTCATTCCAAGCTCATCAATAATTATAGGGTCATCTGCAGTTGTTTTAAAACGTTTATTATTTAAGCCACTATAAATAGCATTACCAAATTTTAATTTGGCTTTATTTTTAATTTCAAGTAAAGCAGATTGTTTAGATAATGCATCTGGTGCTTCTAAATTACTAATCCTTAAATCATAATCTAAACTTCCACCTTCCATCTTAAAAGTTTTAACCTTTTGAATAGAAAAATCAATAGGTTGTCCTTTTAAAGTCATTGTGAGGAAAACAAGAAGAACAAAAGGAAAAATTCTAATTTTTTTCTGAAAAATGACTTGGGATATTGATTTAATCAAATTTTTATAACTCATAAAATTTCTTAATTGTTTCCACAATATATAATTGAGTTTGTTCATCCAGTTCTGGATGCATTGGTAATGAAAGTACTTGACTTGATAATTTTTCAGAAATCGGCAATGAACCAATTGGATATTGATCGCTTTTAAAAGCCTTTTGATAGTGCAATGGCAATGGATAATAAATCATACTTGGAATCCTTTTATCTTTTAAGAACTTCATTAATAAATCGCGAGAACCATCTAATATCCTGAGAGTATATTGATGATAAACATGTGAGCTATCTTTTCTTCTTTTTGGAATTTGTAAAGTTGATAAATTACCTAAACCGCTATCATAAAAATATGCAGCCCGCTGACGTGAAACGTTGTACTCTTCTAAATAATTCAATTTAACTCTCAGTATAGCTGCTTGAATAGTGTCTAGACGACTATTACACCCAATTAAATCATGACGATATTTAATCTTTTGGCCATGGTTTGATATCATCTTAATTCGCTCTGCAAGTGCCCCATCATTAGTAAATAATGCTCCACCGTCACCCATACATCCCAAATTTTTAGAAGGAAAAAACGATGTGCAACCAATTGTACCAATACTACCCAACATCTCAGTACTACCATCAGAAAAATTATACCTGGCGCCCATTGATTGCGCCGTGTCCTCGATAATATCCAATTCATATTTAAGAGCTATAGAATTCAGTCTTTCCATATTAGCTGCCTGGCCATATAAGTGAACAGGAATAATAACCTTCGTTTTGGCAGTTATTGCAGATTCCACTTGACCAATATCTAATCCAAAATAATCTGGCTCCACATCAACAAGAACTGCTTTTAAACCCAAAAGTGAAATGACCTCTGCGGTAGCTATATAAGTAAAAGCCGCTGTAATAACCTCATCACCAGGTTTTAAATCAAGAGACATCAATGCAATCTGAAGTGCATCCGTTCCATTGGCGCAAGGAATGACATGTTCCACATCTAAAAAGGTTTTCAACTCTTCGGTGAAAACCTTCACTTCTGGCCCGTTGATATAAGCTCCTGAGTGTATCACTTTCAGAACAGCAGAGTCTAATTCCGTTTGTATTTTTTGATGTTGACTTACAAGGTCAACCATCTGAATAGGTGAAGTAAAATCCATCTTTTGACTTAAATATAAAAAAGTGTCAAAGACAAAAATACTAATTCAATTGGGCAATCAATAGAAAGATCTTACGTTCTACCTTCGTAAAATGAATATTGTTTCATTAGTAACAGGTTTTTCATTAATATTAATGTCATATTCCGTTAGGGCACAATCTCCGATTATAAAATCTAAGCAAGATTTAAATATCAATGAAACAAAAGCTGAACAAACCGGAAGTCTAATTCAAATAAGACTTGGTGGACAAGTTCCATTGGGTAATTGGCATAAAAACTATGGTTCATTATTAGATGTTGGTCTCCAATATTCTTGGATCAAAGGAAATTTATTTTATGGTATAAGTTCGACATATTTATATGGAGAGAATGTTAAAGAATTAGATGATATTTTAGATCACTTAATTACCCGAAATGGAGAAATAATGAGCAACGATGGCAGTTCTCTATCAGGTCTACAATCTGAGCTAAGGGGTGGGCAAATTGGGATTCATTTTGGCTCAATAATTTCAAAATGGGGAAAGTCTAACTCCAATCCAATTATTTGGTTTGAGGCCGGTGTAATCCAGCACAAGAGGGCATTATTGTCATCGGGAGGGGTGCCGCAACTTGAACCCCCCTATATCTATGGCTTGGATAATTTGCATAGAGGAGTATATTTTCAAGAAAATTTAGGTTGGTTACACATAGGGAAAAATGCACCACATTTTAAAATTGAATTTCAAACCTTCCAATCAATAACTAAATCCATTCGTGAATACCAATTCATATTAGAAGAAATAGATATAAACTCAAAATGGGATTATGGTATTGGAATAAGAGCCACTTGGATTCTTCCAATACTAAGTGAAAAATCTCAAACAAAATATTATTATTAACTGGCAATTCACAAACGCTTAAAATGATTCATAAACTGCCGGGAATAATATTTCATTTAATCATATATCTAGCGTCAATACTAGGTAACTCAAAAGCCAGGCAGAGGATAAATGGTAGAAATATCCAAATTCAAAATGAAAACTTTGACTTTTGGGTACACGCAAGCTCTTTGGGTGAATACTGGATGGTAGAAAAGCTCATTCGAGATTTAGAAAAGAGAAAAAATAAAGTATTTGTTAGTATTTTTTCGCCCAGTGCATGGGATATTGTTTCCGAAAAAGAGAAACACTATGGCTATATCCCAATCGATCGTTTGAGCCAAGTAAATGCATTTCTGAACATTATCAATCCAAAATTTGCAGTCTTTGCGAAATATGATTTATGGCCAGTAATGTCTGAAAACCTTGTGAAACGAAATATTCCCTACTTGATAGCTTTTGCGCAGTTCGAACCTAATCATCACGTATTATGGAAATGGAATTTTATAGAGAATAAAGTTTTTAAAAAAGCCACTGGAATAGGGCACCAAACTGAAGAGAGCCTCCTTTTATTCAGTAAATCTGGATTCTCAAACGGCTTTTTTAGTGGTGACGGAAGGTTTGACTATGTTAATCTTCAGCGGATTAATTGGAAGCCTATCGAAAGAATAGATGACTTTAAGGACGGCAAGAAATTATTAATTGCTGGAAGTTCATGGAAAAAAGAGGAATCTTTAATTATTCCGTTAATTGATAGTTTTCCTGAGATCAAATTCGCATTTGCTCCCCATAATCTTGAACGTCTTGGTAAATTAATAAAAAGCTTACCCAATCACTTTATTCTGATATCCAAACTGGATTCATACACCGAAGAAGAAATATCTAAAGCAAAGATCTTAGTTGTTGACACAATGGGTGAATTGCAGAGACTATACGGTCATTCTGATATTGCCATTATAGGTGGAGGGTTCCATCATGGGTTGCACAATATTTTAGAAGCTTTAGCATTTCAAAACATTGTGACTTTTGGCCCCAAGACAGATAACCATTGGGAAGCAATTAAATGCGGTGCGGATATTTTGAATTTGAATACAGATTCTGCAGGGTTAAAGGAATGGATTTCCGGATTACTAGATTCAGATGAAAATGTGCTCAAACAAAAAAAGACATCCGCTCAAGACTTTATTGAAAAAAACCTTGGCGCTACAGATAGAGTTATAAAATTTATAGACAAATATTTTAATTAAATAATCCTTCTTTAAGGCCTAAAAGAAAGGAGTATTCCATCGCAGTTTCCCGATAAGCTTGGTATCGTCCAGAAGCACCGCTATGACCTGTTTCCATATTACAGTGCATAAATAAAGGCTCTTTATTATTCCTCTTTTCTCGCAGTCTAGCTATCCACTTTGCAGGTTCCCAATATTGAACTTGACTATCATGGAGTCCTGTTGTAATCAGTAATGGTGGGTAATCTTGATTATTCACATTATCATAAGGTGAATATGACTTCAAACGAAAATACACATCTGAATCATTAGGATTGCCCCACTCACTATACTCTCCTGTTGTCAATGGTATACTCTCGTCCAACATTGTTGTTACCACATCAACAAAAGGAACAGCGGCAATAACACCAGACCAAAGTTTTGGCCGCATATTGACAATTGCACCCATAAGCAAACCACCTGCAGAGCCACCCATTGCATATAGTTCTGAGGAATATCCAGATTCCTTTAAAAATTCTCCACAAAGAATGAAATCGTTAAAACTATTCGTTTTATTTTCCATTCTCCCGTCCAGATACCACTCTCTACCCATATACTGTCCGCCTCGAACATGAGCTATTGCGAACGCCATCCCTCTTTCTAGTAGACTCAATCTGGAGATGGAAAAACCCGGATCAACAGTAATCCCATATGAACCATAACCATATAATAAAGTCGGAATAGATTTCCCTTCAGACTCTTTTGGCCCGACCCATGATATAGGGATTTTCATCCCATCAGATGCAGTTGCCCAAAATCGGTAACTAATATATTTAGAGGAGTCATAGCCCCCTATAATTTTTGTTTGTTTTAGGATTTTCTTCTCACGAGTGCGCATATTGTAATCGTATGTTGTCGCAGGCGTAATCAAAGAAGTATAGACAAATCTTAAGCGCTCTGTATCCTCAGTAGGGTTACTTCCGGTATAGAGAGTGTAGGTCTCTTCAGGAAGGCTAACCGAATGAGAATCTCCTTCCCATGGTCGAATAATAAGATTTAACAAACCATTTGATCGCTCCTCAGAGACCAAAAAATCGTTAAATAAATCAATCCCTTCAAGAAGAACATCATCGCGATGCTCAATAAATGGAATCCATTTTTTAGGCGAAAACTCTTCTGCGCGAAACAAAGCAAAATTAGGTCTCTCCTCTATATTGCTGAGAATATACCAGTGCCCATTAAAATGGCTAGCAGAATACTCAACTCCCATCTCTCTTTCTCGCAAAGTAGTAAATTCCCCCATCGAGTTATCTGATGGCAGATAATGTAATTCATCAACATTTGTGGCACCCGTTGCAATATGTATATATTTTTTTGATTTAGATCGATATACTGAACATGAAAATGTATCATCTTTCTCGTAATAAACCAGTACTGGAGGTGAGTCCGATCCAATTTTTTGTCGCCAAATTTTATCGGAGCGTAGCGTGACAGGATCTTTTGTGCCATAAAAAAAAGTTTCTCCGTCGTCAGCCCATGCAAATGCACCTGACGTTCCTTCCACTTTAAAATCCCAGACCTCATTGTCTTTTAAATCTATAAAATGTAGAGTATACAAACGGCGCCCAATAAAGTCTACTCCATAAGCCATACGTTCATGATCTCGCGTCATGGATAGACCACTGACTTGGCAGTAAGACCTATCCGTAGCGAGAATATTAACATCAAGTACTATATTTTCCGGAGAATCTATGCTTCCTTTTCGCCTGTAGTAAATTGGATAATCATTTCCACTTTCAAAACGGGTTTGATACCAATAATTATCTACCTGCACAGGAACACTTGATTCATCTGGATTTAATCTCCCAGTCATTTCTGAATAGAGTTCATTCTCTAATTCCTTAACAACCTGCATTCCATTTTGACGATAATTATTTTCAGATTCTAGATAAGAAATAACTTCCGGGTTTTCTCTGTCCTTTAACCAATAGTAGTTATCCTCGCGATTGTCACCATGCATTTCATGGGTGAATTGTTTTTGAATCGCTTCGGGCTCAATCATATTTTTAGTTTCTAAAAAATTAAATAAAATCAAAAAAAATACTCCTGTTGCGGCAACATATTTCAATAGACCTCGGTACTTTTTGTAATAATCATTTCTCATTACTTAAGACCATTTCTAACCCTGAATAATGCCTCTTCACTTGGTTTATGTTGAGGATTAAGTGATAATGCTTGACTATAATCTTTTTCAGCATTAATTAAATCCCCTCCTCTTTCCCAGCAGAACCCGCGACCGTAAAAGGCACGATGATTAATTGCACGAGCCTCTATGCTTTTGCTAAATAGATTTCTAGCCTCAGTGAGTAATCCTAATTCAAGGTGGATGTACCCCATATTGAAAAAACTTTCAGCATCATTCGGATTAATTTGAGTTGACTTTGTGAATGCCTCCAGCGCTCCGTTATATTGGCTAGAGCTAAGATTAAACATCCCGATTTTATAATACGTATCTGAATTGTTAGGTTGCAATTCTAGTAATCGATTATAATAGCTCAAAGCCAAGCTATTTTTTTGAGCAGCAAGCATAACTGCAGCCATATCAATAGCAGCAAAATAATTCGGATCTAGGTCTATAGATTTTTGAATATAACCTAAAGAAAGGGCTGTATCCCCTTTTGTATCTCTTATATTCATTCCCTTAATGAAGAATGCAATTGAGTTATTAGGAGATAAATCAATTACTTTATTAACAAGTTCATTGCTTTTTTCATACTCTAAAACTATACTGTAAAGCTCTGCAAGTTTAAGTCTACAATCTGTTTCTAGAGGATGATTCTTTATACATTTTAACCAATAATCTCTGGATATCCTGGTTGAATTAGATAAATAGTTTGCTTCGCCTTTTAGAAGAAGACCATCATGGTTTAGGCTATCTAACTCCAATACTGCATCCGCATCGGCATTTGCATAAGGAAGGTTAGCATTATTTAAATAACGTCTCCCTCTGATAATCAAAGAGGGTAAATGATTAGGGTGATTATAAATATACTGGTTAACGCTATCCGCTGGAGTAGTTGCGATTTGCGAATCATCAGAAATAGATTCAACACTATTTGAACATCCTGAAATTATTATAATAATAGCAGCGCAGAAATAAGATTGAATACATCCTAAAGATGATCTATGCATCCTGAATCTTAGAAATAATTTTCTTCTCAATCTCTTCCATAAGCTCAGGATTGTCACGCAAAATTGTTTTTACACCTTCTCTGCCTTGTCCAAGCTTAGTTCCCTCATAACTAAACCAACTTCCACTTTTATTTATCACCTCATAGAGTGTACCGATATCAATTAGCTCTCCAACTTTTGAGATTCCCTCACCATATAAAATATCAAATTCAGCGGTCCTAAAAGGAGGCGCCACTTTATTCTTTACAACTTTAACTTTTGTTCGATTACCCATAACACGATCCCCGTCTTTAATTTGAGTACTTCGTCGAATATCTAGTCTCACTGAAGAGTAAAACTTAAGGGCATTACCCCCGGTGGTAACTTCTGGGTTTCCAAACATCACACCTATCTTTTCTCGCAATTGATTAATGAAAATAATTGTACAATTTGTTTTTGAAATAGTTCCTGTTAATTTTCTTAATGCTTGAGACATTAATCGCGCATGCAAACCCACTTTACTATCTCCCATTTCACCTTCAATCTCTGAACGAGGGGTTAAAGCAGCGACAGAGTCAATAACCACTAAATCAATAGCACCTGAACGGATTAAATTATCAGCAATCTCAAGAGCCTGTTCTCCATTATCTGGTTGGCTAATAATTAATTCCTCTGTGTCAACTCCAACTTTCTGGGCGTAAAATCTATCAAAAGCATGTTCAGCATCTATAAATGCCGCAATCCCTCCAAGCCGTTGAGCTTCAGCAATTGCATGTAAAGTTAAAGTGGTCTTTCCAGATGACTCTGGGCCATATATTTCCACAACACGGCCACGAGGAAATCCACCAATTCCAAGAGCTAAGTCTAGACCCAAAGAACCTGAGGGAATAACTTCTACATCAACAATAGCATCATCTCCCAATCTCATAACAGCCCCTTTCCCATAGGTTTTGTCTAATTTGTCCATTGTAAGTTTGAGTGCTTTTTGTTTGGCGTCTTTATCGTTGCTCATTTGAATTATGTTATTGAAATTCGATTAATCTATATGGACAGTTATATATGTCAAATGTAAGAATTGAGATGAATGATTTCAGCAATAGAATCAACTAAGATTTGTTAAAAAAGAAATATTTATCCACAATATATCTTAAACATTAAAAGAATTGGAAATCTCGTAGTTCTATTTAATCGATGCGAGCACTTGCTCAGCACTTTCTTTAGTTTTAACCTTTTCAATTATGGATTCGATTCGGCCATCTTGACCAATAATGAATGTTTCACGATAAACACCGTCATACTCTTTTCCCATAAACTTTTTCAGACCCCAAACACCATATAAATTAATTATCTCTTTTTGCTCATCTGCAATTAACGGAAAAGGAAGATCATATTTTTCAATAAACTTCGCATGCCTTTTTACAGAATCTGGAGAAACACCTAAAATAACAACCCCAGCATCTAGTAATTGGGAATAATTATCCCGGAATGAACAAGCTTCAGCCGTGCATCCTGGCGTATCATCTTTTGGATAAAAATATAAAACGACCTTGCTCCCTTTAAAATCACTTAGTTCTATTTTATTTCCATTTGAATCCAATCCTGAAAAACCTGGGGCTACGTCGCCTACGTTTAAATGTGTCATATATTTTAAAAATTTCTTTTAATAAAAGCGCAACAAGAGTTTTCTTTGTCTACATGACAAAGAAAGAAAAAGTATTGTATATCCAAGACTCTCTTGAAAAAATTTATCCCAAAACACCAATTCCCTTAAATCATGACAGCATATTTACTTTACTAGTAGCAGTTGTTTTATCAGCTCAGTGCACCGACACCAGAGTAAACACGATCACTCCTAAGCTATTCAAGCGAGCAAATACGGCTAAGCTTATGTCTAAAATGAGCACAGAAGAAATAGCAGAAATAATAAGACCGTGCGGATTGACTCCAATGAAATCAAAAGGTTTAAAAGGTCTTTCTGAAATTATCTGTAACGATCACCAAGGGAAAGTTCCGAATTCATTTGAAGCACTTGAAGCACTTCCCTCTGTTGGTCACAAAACAGCATCCGTTGTTATGAGTCAAGGGTTTGGGCACCCTGCGTTTCCTGTTGACACGCACATTCACAGATTAATGACAAGATGGGGTCTAACGAGTGGTAAAAATGTGAAACAAACAGAGAAAGATGCAAAGCGCTTGTTCCCAATAGAAAACTGGAATAAACTTCATCTGCAAATAATCTTTTACGGAAGATCACACAGCCCTGCCAGAGGCTGGAAACCTGAGATGGATTTTATAACATCAAGAGTAAACCCAATTGCCTTTAAAAAATAAAAAAGCGGCCCCTTCAAGGAGGCCGCTTTTAGTTTTTTAAAAAAAGCAGATTATAGTATCGACAACTTGCTTGTCTTAACACTATCTCCTTTTTGAATTCTAACTAGGTACATACCAATATTTAAATCACCAACATAGATAGTGACATCAGCTGCTGCACGAATTGTTTCAGATTTCATAACCTTACCGGTTAAATCCACAATCGAAACAATATAATTACCCATCGCAAGACCGAAGTCCAATGAAACATAATCGCTTGCTGGATTAGGGGAAATTGTAATAGCCTCAATTGACTCTTCATCAACACCAGCACTCATACAAGCCGCAGCACTAGTCGCAGGACAATTTAAACCACGAATCCAAAGGTTATTGAAAGATCTTCCTCCAGAGTATCCAGAGTACCAATTACCAAGCGCTGCTAGGTACATTGATCCTGAGCCTCCAGCCTTACCCCAAGTTTGGTCATTTCTAATCAATAAAGTATTGGCTCCCTGGTTGTCGTACATAGTTAAGTTGTACATGTACGCACCTTTAGAAACATCTAAATCGATACCGCGTCCACTCGAAGCATCTGTAAAATCAAATCGAACAAAACCTTGAGTAACGTCATTTGCATCTATTACTTTTTGTCCATAACCGACCAGCTTATTAGCATCCCATCCAGAGGTGTTTCCTCCATATGCTGAAGAATCATAAACAGCCATTTCAAGAATACCACCTGCTACAGTTGTTGAACCTAAGTATACCTTTGCTCCAAATAACAATTCATCATCTATTAAGTCATGACGATTGTACATTTGAGATCCATCACCCCATTGAGTGGTATTTGAAGACGCACCAATAGAATTGTCCCAAGAACCGAAATCCATGGACATGGTAGAATCAGTAACAAAAAGGCTTGTAGTATCAGAGAAAATTGAAACTGAATCAGATTTTAAATTATAAACCAAGCTGTAAATTCCATTTGAACTCGGTGTCCAGGCCGTTGCATATGTATTTAAATCATTAAACGTTGCAGTGTCTCCGGCACTTAATAAGGTCTTGGTAGCAGAGCTAACTGTTTGTACGAGTGTAGCACCGTCAAAAACTTGAACATCTAATTTAATATTTGCCTGATCTTGAGTCCCGCTATTAAGAGCATTGGCATCAAAAGATATACCCCTT
>TARA_B110000858_G_scaffold81082_1_pt1 | contig 69244 bp, 55 predicted proteins | sample TARA_B110000858 | Tara Oceans TARA_B110000858 (sample SAMEA4398247) | marine metagenome | biome: Polar Biome; feature: [SRF] surface water layer (ENVO:00010504); material: water (ENVO:00002006), including particulate matter (ENVO:01000060) such as... | depth 5 m | reverse complement strand
GTCTAGTTATTTGAATTTCTAGTAATGATTGTTGCAGAAGCTTGTTGGGTAGGAAGTATTAACGCATCCGCAACGTTTACATGTAAAGGAGTGTTTGCTATATAATGTATAAAATCTGCTATGTCATCTGCCTTAAGGGGACTCATGTCTTTATATACTTGTTCAGCTTTCTTTTTATCTCCATGAAATCGAATTTCAGAGAATTCAGTCTCTACCATTCCAGGACTTACTTGCGATACTTTTATTCCGTGCTGAGATAAATCTTGTCGCATGGCGCGAGTTAGAGCATCAACTCCAAATTTTGTTGCATTGTAAACATTACCATCGGGATATGTTTCTTTTCCTGCAATACTGCCGATGTTTATAATTTGTCCGCTTTTTCTATTGACCATTTCTGAACTTATGGCTTTTGTTACGTAAAGAAGACCTTTTAAATTTGTATCTATCATCTGCTCCCAGTCCTTTATTAAACCCTCGTGAATAGGACTCTTACCAAGAGCTAATCCTGAATTATTAACTAGTAAATCGATGACTTTAAAGTTTTCTGGTATCAATTGAATTGCCTCTGTAACTTGGTTTGCTGACATAACGTCCACAGATTGAAGAAAAACTCTTTTTTGATCAGTTAGAGGTAGCTTGCTTTTCCAGGCTTCCATTTTTTCAAAACGACGCCCCCAGCAGATAATATTCCATCCTGCTTTCACAAATTTTATAGAAGTTGCTTTACCTATTCCTGAACTTGCGCCTGTAACTAAAATCGTTTTCATAATTTACAATAAATTAAATTCTGTTGTTATGTTAACTAGTATGTTTTTTTCATTAGTCACCATCTTAAGCCAATCTGATTCAACAATCAATCTAGAGACATTGGTTGTTTCGGCAAACAGAACAGAACAACGTATCGAAAATACAACGGTATCAGTGGATGTATTGCCACAAAGATTACTGACATCAAAAACTAATTCTAAAATCGAGCAGGTTATTCAAATGTCTCCTGGAGTAACTATCCAAGATGGCCAAGCCAATATTCGTTCTGGAAGTGGATGGAGTTTGGGCGCGGGGTCTAGAGTTTTAGTTCTAATAGATGATCTGCCTTTGCTAAGTCCTGATGCTGGAGGAGCTATTTGGAATGCTATGCCAATGGAGGCTATTGAGCAAATTGAAATTGTCAAAGGAGCCGCGTCCTCTCTTTATGGAAGCTCTGCTTTAAATGGAGTCATACACCTAAGAACATGGGAGCCAACAGAGAAAGTGAGACTTCGCGTAAGTACTATGACAGAAATATATGACCGAGCAAAAATCAATAGTTTGAATTGGACAGATCAAAGAAGAGCTCAAGGCGCTATTCGGTTTGCCTACTCAGATAGTAAAGGGAAGAATAGTGAACATGGATGGGTTCTTCATGGTCAAGCATTTAATGATCAGGGATTTCAATACCTGGTTGGAGATAAGTCCGTCAGAGTGCATGGAAAATATAGATACAAGCCATCTAATAATTTAGAGATTGGTCTAAATGCTAATGCCTGGTCTTCTGACAGAAGTTCATCATTGATTTGGGAGGATTATCGATACGGTTATACCCCTTTAGATTCTTCGGCAACAATTACCCAAAGTAATTTGGGTTCGATTAATGGTTATTTAAAAATTAGAAATGGTCGTTTATTGCAGACAGTCAGGACTCGATGGTTAGGGTATCAAAATATTTCCGGATTGGATACTAATAATTATGATAATTCCTCCAATGCAGTTCATCTAGAATATTTGGCTCAATTATTTTCAAATGATCACTGGACTTATACTGCAGGGGCTTTGTTTTCATCAAGCGCGATGCAAAGTCCCTTATTTTCCGGCGATCATTTATCGAATAATCAAGCGTTATTCGTCCAGATAAATGGTCACTTTGATAAGTTAGATTTCACCATAGGTTCAAGATGGGAGCGGTACAGTATTGATGAAATAGAATCAAGTAAACCTGTTTTAAGACTTGGAGCTCATTATAAAATTTCTGAGGGGGCACATCTAAGAAGTTCCTTTGCTCAAGGATATAGATTTCCAACTGTTGCAGAGATGTATTCTTCCTCAGCAGCAGGAGCATTGAAGGTATTTCCAAATCCCAATGTAAATCCAGAGAGCGGATGGACGAGCGAAATTGGCTATAAACAATTATTTAATTTCAATTCTAAAATTAGAGGATATCTAGATGTAGCACTTTTTCAGACCAGGTTCAATAATATGATGGAATTTACTTTTGGGCAGTGGGGTTCTTCTCCTGGAGGAGACCAACTATCAAATTTTGGATTCAAATCGTTAAATGTTGGCCCCACAAGAATTTCGGGTATTGAAACCATATTAGCTGGTGAAGTCGATTTAGGTAAAATTAATATCCAGAGTATGTTGAGTCATACATATTCAAATCCAATTTCTTTGGAGCCAGAAAAAGTATATGCATATGACTCTAGAGATATTGCCATGTCTTTTAATTCAACATCATTGGATCCGAGTCGAAGAATGTTAAAATACCGATATAGAAATACGGTAAAAGGCGATATTGAAGCAATTTGGAGAATGTTATCAATGGGGATGAGTATTCGTTATAATTCTGTAATGGAAAATATTGATGAAGTATTTACCAGTCCATTGATATCAATTTTTGTTCCTGGAGTTCAAGATTCTAGATATAGTATGCCTAATGGAGATCTATTTGTTGATCTCCGATCTCAGTATCGTTTTAATAAAAATTGGAAGGCTCAAGCAGGTGTATTAAACGTTTTTAATCGATTATCTAGCCCTCGTCCAGCACTTCTCTCTAAGTCTAGAAGTTTTATGCTTCAAATAAGTTACGAGCTAAATTAAAATTGCACCTATATTTGCTAAGCGGGGGGTATAGCTCAGTTGGCTAGAGCGCTTGCATGGCATGCAAGAGGTCGTCGGTTCGACTCCGACTATCTCCACTAAAGCGAAATTCATCTCTTTTTAAATATGATTTCCGCCTTTTTATTCCCTGATTTTAGACTCGAATCATATTTTATCTAATTCTGATAAGTATGAATTGGCAGTATTAAAATGAGATTCTTTTTTCTCAGTAGTCATTTTATCCAACATATTAACCATAAATTTCATTCGGATATTTTTATTGAATAAATCTCTATTTAAATCTATAAATCTCCAATATAATCCGTCCCAAATTTTTCTCCAATCGCCATCAGGAAAATCACTCATTTTTTTGAGATAGTTACTACTTGATATATAGGGTTTTGAAGACATGAGTCCTCCATCAGCAAATTGACTCATCCCATAAATATTAGGAACCATAACCCAATCATATGCATCGATGTAATGCTCCATGAACCACTTGTATACTTCATCTGGGTCAAATTCGCATAGCATCATAAAGTTACCCAATACCATGAGCCTCTCAATATGATGGTTGTAAGCTGTTTTTTGAACTTTTTTTATTGTGACATCGACGGGTAAAACTCCAGTAGTTCCATCATAAAAAGATGATGGAATTTTTCTATTGAATTTGAAAAAATTAGTAGTTCTTTCTTCACTCCCTTTAACCAGGTAAATCCCCCGTATGAACTCTCTCCAACCGGTAATTTGCCTTATAAATCCCTCAATAGAGTTTAAAGGGTATTTATCTTGAAAAAGTAAAATCTTCTTTATGACTTGTTTCGGTGTAATTAATCCACAATTCAGCAGTGGAGACAAAACACTATGGTTTAAAAAAGATTCAGTTTGAACCATGGCATCTTCATAAGCCCCAAAATCATTCAATCGCTCAAAAAGAAATAGCTCCAACCACTCATCTGCTAATTTGTGATTATGAGGATAAATGGGTTTATCAGGGAATTCACCTGGATTTGATTTAAAATTTTCATGAACATAGCTTAATGATTCTTTAAAAAATTCATCGATTACTAACTCACCAACTTTTGGAGCGGTTTTACCTTTTGGATACTTTTTTCTATTCTCTGTATCAAAACTCCATTTTCCCCCGATTGGTCCGTCTGAAGAGTCTAATAAAATCCCTAATTTTTTTCTTTGCTGTATATAAAATGATGTTTGAAAAAATTTTTTCTTTTTAGAATTAAAAAAGCCCTCAAGATCATCAGATGAATTGAGAAACATTGGGCTCTCGAGTCTATTCAGCTTTATTTGAGAAATCTTTGCGGCCTTCAAAAGGCGCCTTTCTATATAGTTGTCATTGGTATCGATATAATTTATATGCGAACAGTTATTTTTTTTTAAATGAGGAATCAAAGCCCTAACATCTGCGCTCTTATTATCGAAATTTAAATATTGAGCAACTTTATTCTTTTTTAAAAGAAAGTCAAAATAATACTTCATAGATGCCCTATGAAGTATGAGCTTCTGGACATGAAATTTGAAGTAATTAAAATAAAGGGGTTCCTCAATTATATAAAAATCCCCTTCCTCATTGAATAAAGGATTTTCTTTAAATAGCTGATGTGGGAAAATAATATTTACAGTTTTCATTTAATTATTGATAGGTTTATTTCGATAGCTTAGAATTAATAAAACCCCACTTATCCCAAATGACAAAAGGTAAATGAGACCTTCCTGTAAACTGTGTAATAACAATCCTCCAATTCCAAATAGTAATGAGTAAGCAGATACAACGGCAAGAATCCACCTAAAGAGAAGAAGTCCTATTGGTGTCGCGCCTTTGTTAAAAACACGAGACTTAAAATACATCCATTGTTTCGATTCTTTGGTGGAAAATAAAACTATTAGCCATGCTGCCGTTGTTAAACCAACGGTAAAAAAGAAAGAATTCGGAAATTCGAGATGCAAAAAGTAGCGAGCAATTGAATATCCTATAAATGGAGTAATCGTAGCGGTTATTTCTACCCAAGCATTTATTCTACCCCAAAACCATCTTAAGATTAGTACAAGTCCAAGTCCAGCTCCGCATTCCATTATGAATTTCCAAACTCCTGAAATACTATGAATTTGAGTAGAAACTAGAAGACTCATGCTTGCTAAAATCGCAATAAGCCATCGGCTATAATTGACAATTATCTCATCTTTGGGAGATTCACTTTTTATTCTAAGCCATACATCATTAATCAAGTATGATGCCCCCCAATTCAATTGTGTTGAGATTGTACTCATATATGCACTAAGAAATGCTACTAGCATTAATCCCATCCACCCTTTTGGTAGGTAATGCTTCATGGCATATATGTATCCAAAGCGTGGGTAAATTTCATAATTTATGGCTTCAGCAAGTTTTGGGTTTTTATTGGCCGCTTGCCTTAGACCCTCTCTAACGATTAAAACTTTGGTTGCGTCTGAAACATTATTTGGGTTGTTTTCCCCGGAAAGCCAATTCGGAGAATAATCTTTCATGGCTTGAACCTCAGTTAATTCTTTTTTTAGGTTATCTGGAGTTTGATTTTCAACATTGAAAAGTGTTAAAGACGCTAAGCCAACTAATATCCAAGGCCAAGGCCTTAAAGCATAGTGAGCAAAATTGAAAAATAAAGTTGCCCCGACGGCATGAGATTCATTTTTGGAACTCATTATGCGTTGGGCTATGTAGCCTCCTCCTCCTGGCTCTGCTCCTGGATACCAGGTGCTCCACCACATCATTCCAAAGTATGCAAAAAAGGCACCTATGCCAATAGCAAAGCCATCTGTATTATCTTTTGAGAAATCTGGGAAGAAATTTAACTGCTCGGAAGAGAGTGAGGATTTAAGCCCCGAAAGCCCTCCAACCTCTTCTGATTGAATAACAAATACAGCGAGAGCTATGCTGCCAGTCATTGCTATAATAAATTGCATAGCATCTGTTACCACAACACCAAGAAGGCCAGAGACGGCTGCGTAAACTGCGACAAGTAAAGTTATAATGGCCGTAAGTCCAAAAGCGTAATCATAAGTAATCCCAAATAAGCCTTCTAGAACGGAGATCATAGCAACATGGACCCACCCTAGAATTAAGAGATTTATAAAAAAACCTAAATAAATTGCTCGAAATACCCGTAGAATAAATGCCGGTTTTCCATGGTATCTGAGCTCTATTAATTCAGCTTCAGTAACAACACCAGCTCTTCGCCACAATGGAGCAAAAACAATCGATGTCAACATACCTCCTGCAAGTAAATTCCACCAAATCCAGTTTCCTGAAACTCCATTCATTCCAATTATTTCTGTTACAGCAAGAGGGGTATCAGCAGCAAAAGTTGTTGCTACCATTGATAGCCCGGCAAGGGCCCATGGTATATTTCTGCCTCCCAGAAAAAACCCCTCTAATGAGCGTTTAGATGTCTGACCCACCCAAATCCCAACGCCAATAATTACGATTAATATTGTAAAAATTATTATTAAATCAATTCTTTCTAGTTGGATGGAATTCATGGTTAGAAGATACGTAGCATAAAGCTTTTATGATTAATCTGATTTGAACTACTCTGATACTCTTGTTAAACTCTCGAATAAGTGTTTTGCCGTTGTATTTTTGATATAAATTATATAATTAAATGAATGTACTACTATTTGGTTCCGGTGGACGCGAATCGGCATTTGCATGGAAAATCGCACAGAGTCAATTACTAGATGAGTTATATATAGCTCCAGGAAACCCGGGGGTAATGGAGTATGGAAAATGTGTTGATTTAAAGTGGAACAATTTTAATCATGTTAAAGATTTTTGCCTTAATAAATATATTGATATGGTAATTGTTGGCCCAGAGGATCCGTTGGTTAATGGTTTGGCTGATTATTTCTCAAATACCCAGGCTCTTTCTCATATATATTTTATTGGACCAAAAAAAGTTGGTGCTCAACTAGAGGGGAGTAAAGATTTTTCGAAGAGATTTATGGCTAGGCATGAAATCCCAACGGCATCATACAAAACTTTCCGAAAGGATCAAGTACAGGAGGCGGTTGATTATTTAAAAACGGTTGAGGCACCTTATGTTTTAAAAGCTGACGGTTTGGCTGGCGGAAAAGGTGTTGTGATTCATGAAGATCTGAACGACGCAATTATTGAAATAAAAGAAATGCTTGCTGATGAAAAGTTTGGAGAGGCATCTTCGCAGGTTGTTATTGAGGAGTTTCTTGAAGGAATGGAGTTTTCCATATTCGTTTTGACCGACGGAAATGGTTATTTTCTTCTACCCGAGGCAAAAGATTACAAACGAATAAACGAAGGAGATAAAGGACTCAATACAGGTGGTATGGGCGCCATATCCCCAGTTCCATTTATTACAAAATCAATTTTTGAGGAGGTAAAACAAAATATAATTGAACCAACCATCAAAGGATTATCTGTAGATAAAATTGAATATGTTGGTTTTATTTTCTTTGGACTTATTTTGACCAAAAAAGGTGTTCAAGTAATAGAATATAATTGTAGGATGGGAGACCCCGAAACGGAAGCCGTTTTACCCCGAGTTGAAGAAGATATTCTTATGGTCATGAAAGAATCGGCAACAAAAACAATAATCTCAAGGACTTTAAAAGTTAATAAACAAACAGCTTTGACAGTAATGAAAGTCAGTGGCGGTTATCCAGAGAAATATTCAAAAGGAATAATTATTAATGGGATTGAAAAAAACAGAAACGATGACTGCATTGTATTTCAAGCTGGAACAAAGATGGAAGACAATAAACTAATCACCAATGGCGGTAGAGTTCTTTGCGTTACAGGCCTAGATATTGATCCCTTAAATGCTCGTAAAAAGGCTTATGCTCTGCTACAAACAATAAAATTTAAAGGAGAATATTCTCGCCATGACATTGGTAATGATTTAGGGATTAAGTAAAAAATAAAGATTTACCAAGATTGAACTAGGCCTTTTAAAATTTAAAGAATCAAGAAATCATTTTTCCGGATTCAAGCTACTCATTCTTTCGTTGATTCTTACGATACGGTCCAAGAATTATCTAGTTCATCTGCTTTAAAAATTGTTTCGGCATCTATTTTTCTCCAGCTTTTTGATGCTTAAACATTTCTCGTATCCAATAAACACCGAGTCCTGCAATAATAGCCATGAATAAATAATTTAAATTATTACCTACAATTGGTAGTATTTTAAAGGTCCATTCTAAAAAACTTCCTAAACTTTCAAAAAGGATACGTAAGGGCATGGCTGTACTATTAATTTTGAACAAATTTACTGAAAATCGTGCTATCAACGTCTCATATTTTTAGAAATCCCCATCCAGGTATTGCTGTATTATTAGTTTTTACAACTTTTATAGGGACTGCAGTTATGAATTTTTTTCGAAGTTCAATGCTTATTGAATTTAGTTTTGATTTTTGGTTAGGGCCAATATGTATAGGCTTAGCATCGTGGTTAATAAATGTTATTTTAGTTTACAGGAGTAGATATCTTTTGTCTAATTATCTTTTAGGTTGGTCTTGGTGGTGTTTGCTAATAGCACTCACTGATGATCCTTTAACTTGGAAACAATCCCTTCTTAGTATTGGCGCAGCCATTTGGTTGGCAATTACATTTGAACTGGGTGATGAAAGAAAAACACCTCTCCGAACAAGAAGTAATTTAGGCTTTGTCGCGGCTTTGCTAGGCCTTAGTTACCCTTCATTGCTTTCGCTTTTAGCGCCATCAGTTGTTTCTCTTTCAGTAGGTTTGAAAACCGAAGTTAAAGCTGTATTGCAAGTTTCACTTGCTTGGCTGTTACCAATACTTTTATATGTTTTTTTCCTAATATTCTCATTTGGACAGTTCCAAATGTTCAATTTTGATTTTATTGGAACCACTTCATTTCGGTGGCCTTTTATCGGTGAATATATTATTCTTGCCTGGGGAGTTTTTGCAGCCGCTCAAACACTGAAGGCCTTAGTAAATGCAAAAAAGCCTAAAAGGCGTGGATTATTGCTTAGTTGGTTGGGGATAGGATATGCAATGGTATTAGCAGTTTTTTTTCCTGAGGGCGATGAGTATATACCAATGTTGGCTGTTTTTTTTGGACCACATCTTGTCAATTTGAAAGATTATATTCATCCCAAAAAGCTTCGATATTGGCTTACACCAACCCTTGTTTTTGCTGCAATAGTTGAACTTGTGATTTAAGCCAATATTACTCAGGACCAAAAAATAGGGCCTTAAGCTCTGTTGCCTCATCAGGTACCATTTTACCTGATAAAATTAGAGCAAGTTGTCTACGTCTAAGAGCTCCGTCAAAGCGTTGTTTTTCTATTTTACTTTCGGTAATAAGTCCGGGGACATCACTTGGGTTGCCATTTTCATCTACGGCTACAAATGTATATATGGCTTCGTTACATTTAGTCTTTTCTCCATTTCCCCGTTGATCCTCCGTAAATACATCAATAAAAATTTCCATTGAGGTTTTAAATGCTCTGGACACTTTAGCTTCAAGGGTGACTATGGAGCCTTGGGGTATCGCTTCTTTAAATGAGACATGATTGACCGTAGCAGTTACGACGGTTTGTCGGCAATGTCGATGAGCCGATATTGCTGCGCAACGGTCCATCCAACTGAGCAGTTGTCCTCCGAAAAGATTATTTAGATTATTAGTGTCATTAGGCAAAACGATTTCTGTCATTACAGAAAGTGACGCTGACGCTGTTTTTTTTTTCATTGCTTAAAAATCCAAACACCAGGAAATTGAAGACGCACATTTTCTTTTTCTAATTGGGCTGACTCTCTACTTTTGAAGCTGTCAATGGCAACTTTTGTCAGCTCTCCCTGACGTTTTATTAACGCAGCAGGATATCCATTGGATTCTAAATTTTTGACAAGTCTTTCCGCATTATTCATATCGGCAAATGCACCTACAATAAGTGAGAAGCTCTCATTAGCTTTCAATTCTGATGATTTTTTTTTGGTGTCTACTGAAGGAGATTTGACAAGATCTTTTTCGTCAATTTTTTCTAGTGGTTGATCAATAGCAATTTTTGTTGATAAATCTATTTTTTTAAAATTGCTCCATGTTTTTAATTTACCCTCCAATAATTTCCAATTCGGCTTTAAAGATGCATTTTGAATCATTTCTCGGTAATCATCTTTGGTAGTTCCCAAGGCCAAGAGGCTCACAACTCCCAACATTACTGCAGCTGTACGTATCGGTGATCGCCATTTTTCTTTTGTTTTTCTATTTTCTGAACTTCTTAAAGTAGTAACATTATATAATTCTTTTGGACTTGGCTCTTTTTGACTTAACGGAGTAACTCGGAATATTGGTAGTCCAAATGCCTCAGGTAAAAAGTTAGCCTCCACGGAAGCTTGGAACACCCATTGAAGTCCTGTTTTCGAGAATGATCCAATACCTTCAAGCCTCAACCGTTTGCCTTGATTTAATTCTTGTCTCCAATTTCTAGTTGTTGACTCTAAAGTATCTCGAGCAGAATCAAATGAAAGCCCTTCGTAACGAACTAAATGATTTATTAAAACCTCACTTTTCTTAGCAATTGGAGAGAAGCTAATTCGTCTCGCTGCAGGCAAACAAAGACCTGATTGTTCCTGAATTTCTGCATCAAATTTTTGAATTTCAATTCGTCCAAATCCAGGAATATCAAGATGATCTTCTTGAAAAAGAAGATGAAAAAGATGACGTTCGAGGCTATAATTTAGTACTACCATGGATATGCCAAATTACATACTGAAACAATATTTACGCATTAACATGCTAAAGAGTTTTCAACATATTAATGTTCTCAAATAAGATTAATTGAGACTTAAAATAGGGCTCGATATCCGTGACAATATGGAGATCCTCCTTTGATGTCATAATAATCTTGGTGATACGATTCTGCTGCGTAAAATTCTTCTGCGGCTTTTAATTCCGTAGCGATACTTAAACCTTTACCGCTAAGTATATTTATGAGCTTTTGTGCTATTATTTTTTGAGATTCATTTCCATAAAATATTGCACTTTTATATTGCGGGCCTAAATCGGGACCCTGTCCATTTACTTGCGTTGGATCATGAGTTTCGAAGAAAACCCTAAGGATTTCTTCATAGCTTGTTTTTTGTGGATCGAAAACAACTTCTGTAGCTTCATAATGCCCAGTGCGTTTGGAACAAACCTGTTCATAGGTTGGATTGTCTATAAATCCTCCTGTGTAACCAACAGTAGTTGAGATAACGCCATCAATGCGCTTTAAGAAATATTCTGTCCCCCAAAAGCAGCCACTAGCTAATACCGCATTTTCCATATGTTTTGTAGATTTTATAGTGTTATTAGATTCACTTTCCTGAGCTGAACAGGAAGTAGAAAGTAAAATAATTATTAAAAATTGAAAGAGTTTTTTCATTATTACATACCTATCATATTATCTCTTGATCCTCCAGATCCCCCAGAGCGAGAGCTGCCTCTGCTTCGGGGATCCATTTTGCCAAAATTGTACTGGAGGGTTAGCCAAGCAATACGGCTCTCTCGGTATCTCATAAAATCAATATCCAAACGTTCAGTGTACTGAAGGTATCTAAATTTTCTTGTATTGAAAATATCGGATATTCTTGCTGATAGTGAGAACTTTTTATTTAGAAGATTTACTTTGTAGGCAGCATTAAAGAAATGGATCCCTTTGCGCAGACCTTGGCCTGTCGGGCCCGCCCCCCATTGGGAGTAACTTACTTGTAATTGCTGATTTTTTGATGTTTGAATCATCAGATTACCTCTTCCTTGCCATCCAAATCCACTTGTAGTTAAATTGGATAACACATTTCGACCATTAATTTGAGAATAGAAAGCATCTCCAGAAATTTGCATTCTAATGCTTTTGTTAAGTCTAATATTCGTGTTGGTACTCACCCCATAATTGTTTCGTGAATTAAAATTTTCCCATGACATCATTATTACCCCATCAGGAAGTGTTTCAAGGAAGCGCGACATCATATTTACCGTATGCTTGCTATAAAAAGATCCCGAGACTGAACCCCAACGTCCATATTGAACAGCACTTAAATCAATAGAATGAGTGAATTCAGGATTCAATTCTGGATTCCCTTTTCTAAGACTTGAAGGGTTTGAATAATCAATATTAGGATTTAGGTTACCCCCCCAACGTCCGTCTGGTCGATTGACTCTTAAAGAATAGCTAAATTGAAAGTCAGTCCCTTTTTTTGGACTGTAAGTTAAATAGGCACTTGGGAATAACCCAGGAATTACTCTATTAATACTGGATGTATCACTTGTCTGTATGGAAATTATCGCATGCTCATATCTTAACCCTAGTTGTCCTTTCCATTTTTGGGAAAATGCATGGCCCAATGTTATGTATCCAGCGTGAACTTGATTTTTCATATCAGTTATGAAACTTCTAAGTGAATCATATTTAGAATTACTTGAAATTGTCAAAAATTGCTCAGCTTCTTGATTCTCAAACGTATTTCTCCAATTACTCCTTAATCCAAAATCTAATTTTGTCTCATCGCTTATGGGCCATTCAATATCTGTTTGAAAATTTGCTCTGAGCCCTTCTCCATCGATAACGAAATTTTCTTGATATACTCCATCATAAGTAAATGCGATGGGGTAATTGGGACTTAGGTCAAATACGGACTCGTCAATATTATCGTCTCTGCTGGTTGAAAGTCTAAAATCAGCAGTCCATTTTTTAGTTTCTTCTTGGAATTTTCGTTCAAAACGAAAAGAAATGTTTTGATCATTATCATAAGAATCATTGTCAGTGGCTTGCACCGCTGAAGAAGCATCTGAAAGATCTGCTGATGTATTTTGAAATACTGTAGAGTCCCATGAATTTCTAGAGCGCCGACTTGTTCCATACGAAAAGCCAAAAATATATTTCTTTTTCAGTTCCCAGTCCAGGCCAAACTGTGCATTATAACTCACATCTTCTCTATTTGAATTGCTTCTCTCTTTCGTTGTATAGCTTGTATCTGGTAGTTTATATATCCGATCTGTAGATCCACCACCTAACATATTTCGATAGTTAGCTCCAATATTTGTATTTATTCTAACCTGCCCAATGGGGATGGAAATATTTCCTCCTAAATCATATTTGTTTCTTGTACCAACACCAGCTTGTAAGGATCCATTAAAAGGCAAGTCACGATCCTTTTTTGTTACTAGATTTATTATCCCTCCAGTTCCTTGTGCATCAAATTTAGCACCAGGGTTCACAATTACTTCTACCCGCTGCACAGTTCCTGAAGGGAGTCGGTCAAATGCGTTTTGTCCTCTATAACCCATCATAGCTGCCGGCCTTCCATCAATTAAAATAGTCACATTTTCATCTCCTCTGAGCGCTACATTTCCATCGATATCTAATGACACATTGGGAACTTGCCTTAAAATATCAGTACCTGTCCCACTGGATACTTGCAAATCATCCGCGACATTATAAACTTTGCGGTCAAGTCCGTTTAGCATTGCGGCCTTAGATGTTACTTCAGCTTCTTTTAGTTCAATATTACCACTAGATATTCTATAAACTTTTAGTTCATCTGAGAGAGCATTATCAGTCAATTTTTCATTGGACTCAATGATTTCTGTGAATGGGGAAAATCCAAATGCACGAATGATTAAACGGTACTTTCCAGATTCTGGAGTGGAGATATTAAAAACTCCTTTGTCGGAAGTTATAGTTTTAGAAAGTGGCTTAGATTTTTTATTGATATTTAAAGGCATTAAGAGAATTGCTGCTCCTATTAAAGGTTCTTCGTTAGAATCATCAATCACTAATCCTTTTATTGAAACTTGCGAATACATAGATAAATTCATGGCAATAGAAGCGAGGAAAAAGAAAAATATTTTTTTATTCATGAGATAGTTTGATGAAAATTTTAATATTGTCGAAAATCTTATTGGATAAGAAATTTTTTCTCAATAAGCTTTTCAGCTATTTGTATTGCGTTTAAGGCAGCTCCTTTTCTGAGATTATCAGAAACAATCCATAAATTAATTGCTTTTGGATGAGAGTGATCATTTCTTATTCGACCAATGAAAACATCATTTTTCCCATGTGCATAAATTGGCATCGGGTATGTATTTCCTTCAATGAAATCTTGAACTTTCACACCGGGAAAAGCTCCTAATGCCATTCTAATATTTTCAATTGAAGGCCGATTATTTTGAAATTCAATATTGACGCTTTCCGAGTGACCTCCTTCAACAGGAACCCTCACAGCTGTTGCAGTAAGTAGAATATCCGAATTATCTAAGATTTTTTTTGTCTCATTGGTCAGTTTCATTTCTTCTTTAGTGTAATCATTATCTAAAAAAACATCACAATGGGGAATGCAATTCATATCAATTCGATATGGGTAGGCCGTAACTCCTTCAAAAACCCCCGATCTTTCCCTATTTAATTGATTCTGGCCAATTTTTCCAGAGCCAGAGACGCTCTGATATGTGCTGACAATAACTCTACAGATAGGATGAATATCATTTAAAGGTTTTAATGCCATTACTAATTGAATAGTTGAACAATTCGGATTTGAAATAATAAGATCGCTTTTAATCAAAGCATCTGAGTTTATCTCTGGAACGATTAAGGGGATATCTTTTTCTAAACGCCAGAAAGAAGAGTTGTCAATCACATAGCAGCCTTGTCCTGCAAATTTTGGAGCGTATATTTTCGCGATTTCACTTCCTGCAGAAAAGATTGCTAAATCAGGCTTCCTCGACAAAGCCTCTGATGGAGAAAAAATCTCATATTGAACACCATTCCATTCAACTTTTTGCCCTTCAGATTCTTTTGAAGCGCTCAGTATAAGCTCAGAAACTGGGAACTGCCGCTCTAGCAATAATTCCCTTATTACTTCGCCTACCATTCCAGTAGCTCCGATAAGTGCTAAACGCATAAACTACTATTTTTTGTAAAAGTACCGATATCGGTACTTAAAAAAATTATGTCTCTAATTATACATATTTCGTGCCAAATATATCTGTGAGTAATAACAATTCTCATACTTACCTTTGATAAATGAAGTTTGGAGTAGTTACGTTTCCCGGGTCTAATTGCGATCAAGATATGATTGAAACCTTGCGCGATGGTTTAAGCTGTGAGACAATACCATTGTGGCATAAAGATCGTGATATAAAAGGAGTTGATATGGTTGTATTGCCAGGAGGATTTTCTTACGGAGATTATCTTAGATCTGGCGCGATTGCTAGTTTCTCTCCAATTATGGAGGAGGTGAAAAATCATGCAGCAAGAGGCGGTTATGTCCTTGGAATATGTAATGGATTTCAAATACTTACAGAAATGCAACTTCTTCATGGAGGTCTTCTGCATAATACATCGCATAAGTTCATATGTAAAAATGTACTTCTCGCGCCATCAAATTTTTCAACACCGATTACCGCTAAACTTGATAAAGAAAAAACATATAAAATACCAATTGCCCATGGAGAGGGTAGGTTCTATGCCGATGGGGAGACTTTAAAGTCACTTGATGAAAATAGCCAAATAATGTTTAGATATGTAGATTCTTTTGGTAATCCAACGAAAGAGGCGAATCCAAATGGATCAACGGAAAATATTGCCGGGATATCCAATAAAAATGGAAATGTTATGGGAATGATGCCACATCCAGAGCGAGCAGCAGATGAAAATTTATTAAATACTGATGGTCTGGCGTTATTTCATAGTTTGTTAGATTCGGCTATCAAAATCTAGTCTAAAATTTCACCACGCGTTCACTTTCTACTTTCTTAGAATCGCTTCGTTCAATTATATATACTCCTGGAGGAAATGGCGTCATATTTATTTTTTCAACATCTAATTTCCCGCTTGCTTTTTTGACTTCCTCGTAAAAAACCTGACCAGATAGATTGGTTAATCTTAAACGATAAGAAGTATAAATCGCTCCTGATGAGACTATTTGGATACTTCCAGAAGTGGGATTTGGAGTGACCTTTATTTTAGAGAGACCATACTCCTTAATAGAAACAATATTTGTTCCTGAAGAAGTCGGGAAACAAGAAGTTCCCAATTTCAGTCGTGCGAAATAAATCCCTGTCGTCGGTGCAATGAACCATGCATTTGTTTCTCCTAGAATTGCATTTTTATTTACGTCAAGCCATTGTACATTCCATCCTAAAATAGCTTCAGGACAGAAAAGAGAATCACCATCAAAAACTTGAACGGTTGGAATTGGGGGTGTGTTTTTTACTTCAAAGGAATCCGATCGTGATGCAGTACATCCATTAAAATTTGAATAGGTGTATTTTAATTCATGCAAACCCACTCCAAGATTGTTGGCATTTATTTGAGTCGATAATATACCATTTACATAGTAAACCCCTCCTGACGGGTATCCACCTGATATATTAAATGCTGGATCATTCTTACATAATAAAGAGGTAGGTAGCGTAAGGAATACATTAGGAGCTCCTAGAACTGTAATAATAGACTCTGCAGAATTAATACAACCGTTATTATTAGTATAAGTGTAGGTGATAGTATACTGCCCTTGGCCTACTGTTGTTGGAAGAAAGGCTCCATTTACAATTCCTGTACCTGAAAACACACCTCCTGAAGGTACTCCTTGAAGGGTTACAGCATTCCCATCAACACAAACAGCGGAGTATGATCCAGCTTGAACAGATGGCAGAGGAAGGACCGTCACTATGATTGAGTTTGAAATTACGTTATATGGTGAAGCACAAACTTCTGAGGATTGAACCTCACAGCGCACAGTGTCTCCATTAGATAGATTAAATAATGGAATACTTGAACTACTACCTCCAAATGATTGACTATTTATTGTCCAAACGTATTTTGCTGCACTACCAATATTTACTCCGGTAGCATTGAATAAAACAGTATCCCCAACACAAATCGTATTCAAATTAGAATTAATATTCACAGATGGTTGTGATGAGTTTAGAATATCAACATAATTGAACAATGAAATGGTATCGCTTCCCTGATTATTTGTGACAGTCAAATTGATGGATTTACCTCCAGGGCTTGAATATATCACTGTAGGATTCTTAAGTGAACTACTTGCAGGACTGCCTCCAGGAAAATTCCAGAGATAAGTGGCATTTTTACCTTTCCCTGAAGAATAGAATTTGATCGGCCTATTAATACAAGCTATGGTATCACTAAATATTCTAGCAGTGGGTGCTGAGCTTGACCCAGGAATGAATCTTATTCTATCTAAAAATAAGTTATTACCATTAGAGTTTATCACTTCAAACTTAAACCTTAAATCTCCACTGTACCCCATTAGTGAAATAGTATCACTTCTCCAATCGGATTGGTTTGAGGGAGTAAATGCATTGGTTTGATTCGGACCTGTAGCAAAAGATCCATTTGCATCATTATAAAATTTTTGGAGAAGGTTCCATGATATACCGCAATTATCACTTACGAAAACATTCAATGTATCAGAATTTGAACCTATTTTTTGTCGGTAAGCAATATCATACACTAGAAGACTATTGCTATCAAGAGAATAATTTGGAGAAATTAAATCATCTAACTCACCGGTGTTTGAGTAATTATAGCCTCGAAACATTGCGCATGTGCTATCAGTTGTGCTACCAAAGGGTGCGATGTCCCAGCTTTTTCCATGATCTGGATTTGAAATTGTCCATCGATTAGGGATTGCTTCAAAAAATTCTTCTATCGCAGGGGTTTCTATCCCTCCTGCAGAAATAACATTAACTTTTACAATCGTATCCGATCCGTATGTATTTCCGCAAATGAGTTGAATGGTGTACTCGCCCTTTTGTTGCAAAATGATATCAATCTGAGAAGAACTAGGACCTGTACCATTCATATATTGAAATGTCGAGGGTGAAATATTCCAACTTCTAAAAGACGGTAAATTTCTAGAGTTGTCCGCGATACTTATTGTATCACCAATAGAGCAAACGTTTTCAGGGAATGCCATAAAATTCGCTTCAGGCTTCACTAAGAAATCATTAACTAGAGGACTTTCCCAAACCCCTCTGCCATATGTTCCAACTCGAATAATGCCTTCATTATTAAGTATGTCAATATCATTAATTATGGTGTTGGGAATTCCATTATTGAAAGGCAACCAATCAGACATACTGGCATCACGAAAATATATCCCAAGGTCAGTTCCTACATAAATAATTCCATTACTATTATTTTGATAAGCAATGCAATTCGCGGGGATATTAGGAAGTGAACCGCTACGATTATACCAAGACGCTCCTGAGTTAAATGATTCGTAAACTTTAGCGTTAGATATGTAACTGGACTTTGATATGTATACATGACTTGAGTTCAAAGGGTCTACGGCAATTCCAGTGATCACATTCCCACTGCCGATGTTACTTGAAATCCATGTCCATGTACTTCCTCCATTCGAAGAGATATATAATCTATTATTTATGCCTGCATAAATGGTATTGGGGTCTCCAGGAGCTTCGGCTAAAACATCAATATTATTTGAGCCAAAAATCGCACTGGATGTTGTTGCATTAAAACTAACACCCCCATTTGTACTTTTCCAAAGGCGGTCAAACCCAGCATAAAGAGTGTTAGTAGAAATGCGACTCGAAATAAAAGGGGTAACCCAGTTACCTGATCCTGAAGGAGGTAAATTGAAAGAGGCATTGAAGTTATTCCCCCCATTTGTTGATTTATCAAAATCCCCATAATAGATCGATCTATACATCACATTAGGGTTTCCAATAGAAATCGAACAATCCATTCCATCACCACCACCTACACGATCCCAACCGTTATCATTAAGATGAGTTCCATTATCTTGGGCTCCTGCAATAGTTAATGTTGGATCAGCTTCTGTGGTGCCAATTTTATAATATTGAGTTATCGCTAAACCGGAATTTCTGCTGACCCAGCTATTGTTCATTCCCCCATTATTCGATTTGTAAACGCCTCCATCGCAACCCGCATAAAGCTCGTTGCTTCCGGGTCTAAACATCATCCAATGATGGTCAGCATGAACGAAAGAAACACCACCGCCGCCATACCAATGACCGCTTAAGGAAAAACTAGATCCGCCATTATTAGAGCGCCAAACATTTACACCACCAGTTAAAACCACATTTTTATTTAGTGGAGAAACTGCGATAGAAAGGTCATACCAAGCTTGACCACCCGAGCCACTTCCATTGGTACTCCAGTCTAACAAGTTTGGAGTTGCCCCATGCCTTTGTGACCAACTTAATCCGCCGTCAATGCTTCTGTAAACTCCAAATAGCCCATTATTAGCAGCACCATAAATAGCATAAACATAATTAGTATCATTGGCTGTTACTGCCAGCTCAACTCTTCTGCCAGACGAAGGAAGGCCATTGGTAATTTTCGTCCATGTAGTACCAAAATCAGAGGATGTCCATATTTGACCATTTGATGATGTTCCAGCAAATAGTTTATTCGATCCAGGCACTTTTACTATGCATTGAAATGAACCCCCCTGCTTAACGGACCAAGTAACCCCTCCATCTAAACTCTTGTAAATTCCTGTTCTGGAGGCTGCAACAATATGGCTAGTGCTGTCATGGTGCATAACCAGTCCTGTAATTCTATACGATTGCGTCACATTAAAACTTAAACCAGTTGCGCCCCATGTATGGCCGCCATCTAAAGATTTTAAAACTCCAATAGAATAAGTGTCCCCACCATCTCTATCTCCGGTCCCTATATACATCACATTTGTATTTGTGGGGTCAATTAAAATTGCACTGACTCCAAGATTTGGTAGTAAATCTGTATTGGTAGACCAGTTAAGGCCGTCATCAGTTGATTTCCATAAACCCCCTGCAGGGGATCCTGCAAAAAGTGTATTGACTTGAGTTGGGTGTAGAGCGATTACATTGACCCTTCCTATTCCATTTAAAGAATTTCCATTAGTTGGCCCCACAAGAGTCCAATTGCCTAAGCCAGTTGAAATAGATAGTGATGAGGTTGTTTCCGAACCGTTGTAAGAATTGAATAAAGAACCCGAGTTAGGACGGATCCCAGATGGGAATACTCTCGGCTCCATAAATGCTTCCCATCTTTTAAACTGCTTCCAACCTCGGCCTTTTTGAATGGTTTTACCATCCCATTCTGTTTCAAAAGCGTCTACAACATCATAAAAATTTACCTGACGGTCATTCATCAAATCCAACCAATTGCTCTCTTTAGAAGTTTGGCCTTTTATTGAAAAGGCCAAAATAAAAAACATTAGGATGTAGGACTTTTTCATTATGAAAATATTTATTGGAATATTCATAAAGAACAGAAATAGTAAGCATTTTGTTCCAACCTTCTTTTCTTATTACATTATAGTAGTATAAGGTATTAAATAATTTAGTCTTTAAGTTTGATACTAATGGAAAGGTCTTCTAATTGTTCATCAGAAATTTGTGAAGGGGCTTCAATCATAACATCTCTTGCTGAATTATTTTTTGGAAAAGCAATGTAATCTCTTATCACTTCGTCACCACCCATTATCGCAACCAAGCGATCGAAACCAAATGCAATTCCACCATGGGGAGGGGCGCCATATTCAAAAGCATTCATTAAAAACCCAAATTGCTCATTTGCCTCACTTTCTGTAAACCCTAAAAGATCAAACATTTTTGATTGAAGCTTCTTCTCATGTATGCGGATAGAGCCACCTCCGATCTCGTTACCATTCAAAACCAAGTCATAAGCATTGGCTCGAACAGCACCTGGGTTGGAATCAATTATTTTTAAATCTTCTGGTTTGGGACTAGTGAAGGGATGATGCATTGCCATCCATCGATTGTTGTCTTCATCTCTCTCCAAAAGAGGAAAATCAACAACCCATAATGGAGCAAATTCCATGGGTTTTCTTAGTCCTAATTTCTCTGCTAAGTGCATTCTCGTTTCGCTTAGCGCTTTTCTGGTCTTAGTCTTTTCTCCCGCTAAAATTAGAACTAAGTCACCTTTTTCCGCATCAAATTCTGTCATCCACTTTTTAAGTTCTGACTGATCAAAAAACTTTTTGACACTTGAGCTTGGAATCCCATTTTCATCCACCTTCATCCATATCAATCCCGACATTCCGAGCTGTGGTCGCTTTACGAAACTTGTTAATGTATCTAGTTCTTTTCGAGAATAATCAGCGCATCCTTTAACATTTATGCCAACAATTAATTCAGCATTGTTGAATACTGGAAAATCAGAACCTTTTACTAACTCATTAAGCTCTACAAAGGTCATATCAAAACGAATATCGGGTTTGTCATTTCCATATTTTTTTATGGCCGTTGCATATGTCATCTTTGGAATTGAGCCAATCTCTTTCGAGTGTACTTCTTTTATTACATGCTTCAACAGCCCTTCAAACACATTTAAAATATCATCTTGCTCAATAAATGACATTTCACAATCAATTTGAGTGAATTCTGGCTGTCTATCTGCTCGTAAGTCTTCATCTCTAAAACATCTAACAATTTGATAGTATTTATCTAAACCACCAATCATCAAAAGCTGCTTAAATGTCTGCGGGGATTGAGGAAGTGCATAAAATTGACCACGGTTTACTCTTGATGGAACAACAAAATCTCTCGCCCCTTCTGGAGTTGATTTGATAAGATAAGGGGTCTCAATATCAGCAAACCCATTTAAGTTTAGGTAAGTCCTTACTAACATGCTGATTTTATTTCGAAGTAATAATTTCTCGAGAACAGATTTTCGCCGCAAGTCGAGATAGCGATATTTCATTCTTAAATCGTCTCCCCCATCGGTATTTTCTTCAATAGTAAATGGAGGGGTTTTTGCGGAGCTTAGAGTTTTAATTGAAGTTACTCTGATTTCTATCTCTCCTGTTTCTATTCCTTTATTTTTTTTCTCTCTTTCAACAACGATTCCTTCGGCTTGAATTACGGATTCTCTATTTATTAGCCTTGCTTTGCTCAATATATCAGCATCTACTCCCTCATTGAAAGCCAATTGAGTTATGCCATATCGATCCCTTAGATCAATAAACGAAAGACCACCAAAGTCCCTGCGCCTTTGGACCCAGCCGCTTAAAGTTATAGATTGACCAACTTCCGTAAGTCTCAATTCTCCACAGGTATGAGTACGATACATGATAATAATTTAGAATACAAAGGTAGAAAAGCCAGAGGGGCTGCGTAGCTTTATCCTTATGGAATTTGACGATGTGTATTTTATGCGCGAAGCTATAAAGGAAGCAGTTAAAGCTTATGAAGAAGACGAGGTCCCTGTGGGCGCTGTTGTTGTCGCTAATAAAAAAATAATAGCAAGAGGCCACAATCTAACAGAAAGATTGACAGATGTGACTGCGCATGCGGAAATGCAAGCCATAACTTCAGCCTCAAATTATCTCGGAGTTAAATATTTAAAAGATTGTACGATTTACATAACATTGGAGCCTTGTAGTATGTGCGCTGGAGCTCTTTTTTGGTCTCAAATTGACCGAGTAGTCTTTGGGGCAACAGATGAAAAGAGAGGATTTAATGCACTTGGAATTAAATTGCATCCGAAAACAAATGTTACCAGAGGGATTGAAGATGAAGTTTGTACTGATTTATTAAAAGATTTTTTTCGCTCAAAACGAAATAAGTAAATAATTGTTGGCACAAATTTTGAATAATAAACGATTATAAATGTGCCTTAGTCGCATTTATATGTTTAGGTTGAAAGGGCAGTCGGGGGACTGTCCTTTTTTATTAGAGAATATAAATTATGTGGTGGAAGCCATCCCCACTAAATTCGCACTATGAAGCTAAATGCTATAAACACTGGGTTTTTCAAATTAGATGGGGGAGCAATGTTTGGAGTTGTTCCAAAGTCTCTCTGGCAAAGAACAAATCCAGCGGATCAAAATAATTTGTGCACTTGGGCCATGCGGTCTATGCTTATTGAAGACAATAACCGTTTGATTTTAATTGATACTGGTATAGGATCAAAGCAAGATGAAAAGTTTTTTAGTCATTATCACCTTCATGGTAATGACAGCTTAAAAGGCAATCTAAAAAAGATTGGACATGAACCAAAAGACATTACGGATGTCTTTTTAACACATCTGCATTTTGATCATGTTGGTGGCGCAGTAGAGAGAATTGGAGACATTCTTAAACCAACTTTTGAAAATGCAAATTATTGGACAAATCAGCGTCATTTGGCTTGGGCGAAATTTCCTAATAACAGGGAGAAAGCATCTTTCCTTGTTGAAAATATAAGACCATTAGAAGAAAGTGGGCAACTCAATTTTATTGACGCGCCAGAAGGAGAGCGTCGCATTAAAACCGGACTAGGTTTTGATGCTTTTGTGGTTAATGGGCATACTGATGCTCAAATGTGTCCAATAATATCATACAGGGGGGAGACAGTAGTCTTCATGGCAGATTTACTTCCTTCAGTTGGACATATTCCCCTGCCCTATGTAATGGGCTATGATACTCGTCCTTTGATTACTTTAGAAGAAAAGAGTCATATTCTAAATGAGGTTTCTGAAAATGGTTATCGTTTATTTTTAGAACACGATCCACAAAATGAAACTTGTACTCTTGAGAAAACAGATAGAGGCCCTCGATTGGCTCATACTAGAATTTTAAATGATTAAAAATATGAAAAAGCTAATTTTATGCGTAATTATTTTATTTTGGAATGTATCAAATCTTCAAGGCCAAGGATATTGGCAGCAAGAAATTGAATACGATATAAATGTTGATCTAGACGATAAGCGTAACTTATTAAATGGTGATTTAAAACTCAGTTACACCAATAATAGTTCTGAATTCATAGTTGATGTGTTTTTTAATTTATACTGGAATGCTTTCCAACCCGGTAGTATGCTTTCAAATATGGCCAATATTCCATCTAGATTTAAGGACAATGCAATTGGTGACAATATTGAGAAATATAAGAATGATGAATGGGGATCTCAGCAGATTTTGGAGATGACAATGAATGATGCGATAGTCTCTTTTTATGTTGATCAGACTATTTTACATGGTGTTTTGCCGGAAAAAATAAAGCCTGGAGAGACTGTTGTTTTTAGGTTAAAGTACATTACGCGCATTCCAAAATTAGTTGAGAGGGCAGGAAGAAAAGGTCCTGAAGGAGTTGCTTATACATTTACGCAGTGGTATCCGAAAATCTGTGTTTTTGATCGAGATGGATGGCATCCAGATATATATGTTGCCCGAGAATTCTACGGTGATTTTGGCACATTTAATGTCAGTATAACAGCTGATTCAGATTATTTAATAGGAGGAACTGGTGTACTTAAGAATAGCGATATTATTGGTCACGGGTATTCTGCTCAAGAGATAAATCATAAAAAAGGAACACGATTAACTTGGGATTTCCAAGCAGAAAAAGTTCATGATTTCGCTTGGGTAGCAGATAAAAATTTTATTCATGAAAAGAGAAAATCTTTATCCGGAGTTGATTTGCATTTTATTTATAAAAAGGACAGAAAGTCATCAAAGCATCTGGGTAAGGATAAATTCAAGGAAGACATAAAAAGTTATTTCCAATTCATGGAACAAAAGTTTGGTGCTTATGAATGGCCACAATTTACGGTTATTCAAGGGGGTGAAGGAGCGATGGAGTATCCAATGGCCACGGTAATGCAAGTACAGGGAGACTCATATGACGACATTTTATCTACTGTCATTCATGAAGCTTCTCATATGTGGTATTATGGAATGCTCGGAACTGACGAGCAGCAATACTCCTGGATGGATGAAGGTTTTACAAGTTTTGCAGAAGATGAAGTAATGAATGTTTTACTTGCTAAAAATCTATTAAATCCCCATGGTGCCTACTTATCAAGATTCTCAAAATTAGCTAAGGAGTCATGGATTGAACCCACAGGTACGCTTGCAAATTATTTTGACGGAAAATTTCCTTATCAATTGGCAGCATATATGAAGGGCTCTTTGTTTTTGGTTCAGCTTCGGGGAATAATTGGAGAGGACCCATTTTGGTCTACTATGACTCGATATAAAAATGAATGGGCATTTAAGCATCCAACTCCGAAAGATTTTTTGCGTATTGCTGAAAAAGAGTCGGGCATGATACTAGACTGGTATTTAAATCTCTGGATTTCCACTAATAAATATCCAGATATTGCTATCGACTCTGCTTATAGTAATGATAAAAAGATGACTCAAATATCTCTCAGGCGAATAGGAACGATGGCTATTCCTGTGGATATGAGAATTGTTTTAAAATCAGGAGATATTTTAGATTACACAATACCGCTAAGCTCGATGTTTGGCCATAAAAAAGGGTTTAGTGTTTTGGGCCCTTGGAATTATACCCAGCTTGAACGAGTATTCACAATAGATGTACCCATAGAAAATATTCAAAGGATATATATTGACCCAGAAAACTGGACTGCAGATATTAATAGAAATGATAATGTTTGGGGGCCTAAAAACTAACGACGTTTCTTTTTAGCATTTGTTGTCTTAGGCCCTTTTGCTTTGAATGTTGACTTGCCCCTATTTGAAGATTTTATTGGATCGGAATTCCTGGAATTAGAGAAGTTCTTGTTGGACTTCATCTCTTGTGGCTTAGACTCGTGGAACTTACCTCTAAATTTACTTGAGGATTCCTTGCTATTGAGCCCTCCTTTGCTAGGGATCCCAAAATCAATTGTCTTTTTTACTAAGTCTACACCTTTGACAACAATTCTAAGAGGATCTCCAAGATTGAAGCTATTGCCATTTCTTTCTCCAACTATTCGATAGTTATTTTTGTCAATTATATAATAGTCATCATTGAACTCTCCCAGCCGAACAAGACCTTCACATCCCATTTTTTGTATTTCTACAAAGACACCCCAATCAGTTACTCCTGATATAATTCCATCAAATTCTTGTCCAAGATATTTATCCATGTATTTGGCTTGCATGAATTTTATTGAAGTTCGTTCGGCATCGCTTGCATTTTGTTCGCGATTTGAACAATAGTCGCACATGTCATTATATTCTTCAATACTATGGGTATGGTTTCCGTCTAGAAAATCTTGAAGAAGACGATGAACCATCATGTCTGGGTACCTTCTAATAGGCGATGTGAAGTGAGTGTAATCATCAAAAGCCAAACCATAATGACCTATGTTTTGAGTTGAATAAATGGCCTTAGCCATAGTCCTTACCGTCAATGTTTCAAGCATATTGGCCTCAGGGGTTCCCTTTACCGTTGAGAGAAGAGTATTTATTGATTTTCGTACGGCCTGTGTCCCTTGTGTTGCAAGATTATATCCCAATGGTCTAACGAATTGGGAAAGAGTTTCAAGTTTCGCGGGGTCTGGGTGATCATGCACCCGATATACCATTGTTTTGGTATTGCGCTTCCCATCAGCTTGACGACCAATAATATTAGCAACATGTTTGTTTGCCAAGAGCATAAATTCTTCGATAAGTTTATTTGAATCTTGAGCAACTTTTAGGGATGCTCCTATTGGTTCATTCTCTGAATCTAATTTAAATTTCACTTCCGCACGATCAAAAGCAATGGCTCCATCGGTCATTCTTTTTTTTCGAAGATCCTTAGCTATTAAATCCATAATTCGAATTTCTTGTCCAAGGAGATCATCATTTTCACCTTGAATAATTAATTCAGCTTCTTCATAAGTGAACCTTCTGTCAGAGTGAATAACAGTTCTACCAAACCATCGGTTACGGATATTACCATTTGAGTTGATTTCGAATACTGCTGAAAATGTAAACTTATCTTCATTTGGACGCAATGAGCAAACCTTATTTGATAAAACCTCAGGGAGCATGGGGACAACTCTATCCACTAAATAGACTGATGTTGCTCTTTTTTGAGCTTCCTCTTCAAGTTTACTACCGGGGGTCACATAGTGGGTGACATCTGCAATATGAACTCCAATTTCCCAATATTCATCATCAATTTTTGCAATACTTAGCGCATCATCAAAATCTTTTGCATCATATGGATCAATAGTGAATGTTTTGACATTTCTCATGTCTTTTCTATTCGATAGCTCTTTAGAATTAATCCCTAAAGGGATTTTATTTGCTTCAGCTTCTACTTCTTCAGGGAAAGAATAGGGAAGCCCATATTCATTTAATATCGCATGTATTTCAGTGTCATGATCACCTCTTTCACCAAGGATCTCTTCGATTTTTCCTTGCGGGTTGTGTTCAGGATTATCCCAAGAGATCAATGAAGCAATAACAATTTGGCCATCCTTACCCCCGTTTAATTTATTTTTGGGGATATAGAAGTCTGGGCCTATTTTCCTTTTGTCCGTGACTAAAAAAGCATGATTTTCGGAAACTTGCAGCTCTCCCACAAATCTATTCCGTGCTCTTTTTGTCACCTCTTTTATTTGACCCTCTTTTTTTCTCTTGCCTTTTTGAGGATGAAGTAAAACGCTCACTTGGTCACCTCCAAACGCTAAGCCTAAATTATTTTCTCTGATAAAGATATCTTCTTCTTCTCCACCGGGGATTACATAACCAGTGCCTGAAGATGTTAGTTGCAAAATACCTTTAACATGAGATTCATCTATTTTGTATTCATAATTGTCTGGACTTATTTCTTTTATTTGACCGGCTCCTTTTAAAATATCTATGGCAGCTTTAGTTAAAATTTTACCGGAACGCTCATACATATTCATTTCTAATGCGATATCCTCGAGCGGGAATATGGTAAATGGTCTTTTTTGAAGAAGTCGAAGGATTCTAGAGGCTAATGAAGCAGCATCCATCGAACGATGTGCTTTATTTTTTTTTGGGCCTTTTTTTGGCATCTTCAAAGGTCGGGTAAATTTTTCTTAAAAAATGCATCTAGTTATTTCTCGCTGTAGATGCTTCAATTCATATCTACATATAGCCAATTTGGCATAAATGTTGTTATTTTTACTATCTATAATCCTACATATCAATCATGAAATATTTAGCTTACACGTTGTCCTTGATTTTTATTTTAACCTTTCCTGTTAATGGTCAAGAGGCCCCTTCTCAGGTTCAAGGTCAAGGAACTGACGTGGAATTGACAAAAAAAGAAAAAAAACAATTAGAGAAAGAAACTAAGAAAAAGGAAAAAGAATTAAAAAAAGAGCAAAAAAAGAGTAAAAAGACCAAGTCCATCAAAATTGGTGAACTTCCTCCTGAAACTGAAGAAGAGGTAACTAATCCCTTGGATATAAAAATTGATATCAATTTAGGTGATTTATCAAGTAAAAAGAGTGATGAAAAAGCTAAAAAGCACCGTGGAATGTCATTAGCATTCGGGTTTATTCAATTAGCAAATATCTCTGATGGGTTAACTTTTGCAAATGAATATTGGACACAAAATAGACGAGGCCGTGTGCTTCGTTCCTCTGCCCAATCTTGGGATATCTTTTTCATCCAATATAGATTGTCAAAATCTCCTTTTTGGTTGAGAACAGGTGCATCAATATCTTGGAATGTTTTAGATTTTGGAGATAGATCACTTATTAGTAACGATTTCTATCCGGGTCCTGAACAGGGGGTAACAGTACGTTTAGTTGAAGATGCGTCTGTTGTATATACTAGATCTAGCTTAACAACGTCGTATATCGAGGCACCACTAGAGTTTGTATTTAATAGTAGTAAGAAAGGCGATAAAGGTGTGACTATTGGAATTGGTGGCTATGTTGGTCTTTGGCTAAAGACAACAAGGAAAATAAATTATACGGATTTAACAGGTCCTGTTCAGGATAGAAAAATAAACCGGTTTTACAACAACCCTGTGTCCTACGGATTAAGCACCAGATTGGGTTATGGCTCAATATATGTTAAAGGTCGTTTTGCATTGTCTAAGTACTTTCAGCAGAATCTAGACTATACTGTACCGTATCAACTAGCTACATTGACGCTGGGGATAGATCTGTGAGACTTTTTCTATAAAATTAAAAACCCCCCTTAGATAATTATCTAAGGGGGGTTTTTGTGCTCATAGATCCGGATTAAATCTGAATGACACTAAATGAATTTGATTACATTATGCCTTGGTCTAACATGGCGTCTGCAACTTTTACAAAACCAGCGAGGTTAGCTCCTTTGACGTAATCCACAAAACCATTTTTTTGTGTCCCATATTCGACACATGATCCATGAATATCAATCATAATACTATGAAGTTTTTCATCAACTTCTTCACTGCTCCAACTCATTCTTAAGCTATTCTGAGACATTTCCAATCCAGATGTAGCTACTCCACCAGCATTAGCTGCTTTACCGGGGCTAAATAAGAGGTGAGCTGAGTGAAAAGCCTCAATTGCTTCAGGGGTAGAGGGCATGTTTGCTCCTTCAGCTATACATATCACGCCATTTTTTATCAAGGTTAGCGCATCATTTTTATGAAGTTCGTTTTGAGTAGCACAAGGAAGAGCTACATGACATGGAACATCCCATGGTCCCTTACCAGCAACAAATTTTGCTTTTGAATATTCTTCTAAATATTCCGATATACGACCACGTTTCACATTTTTTAAATTCATAATGAATTTTAATTTCTCTTGATCAATGCCATCATTGTCTATTATGTGTCCTGACGAATCGGACATAGTAAGAACCTTTGCGCCTAAACTAATTGCTTTTTGAGCCGCATACTGAGCAACATTTCCTGATCCTGAAATAACAACATTCTTACTTTTAAAAGACTCATTTTTTGTTTTGAGCATTTCCTCAGCAAAATACACGGTGCCATAACCAGTAGCTTCAGGGCGAATAAGGGATCCACCCCAATTTCTTCCTTTACCTGTTAACACGCCAGTAAATTCATTTCGAATACGTTTGTATTGACCGAACATATATCCAATTTCTCGACCTCCAACTCCTATGTCGCCAGCAGGAACATCTGTGTTGGGGCCTATATGCCGGGCAAGCTCCGTCATAAATGCCTGGCAAAATCTCATGACTTCGTCATCCGATTTACCTTTTGGATTAAAGTCAGCTCCTCCTTTTCCTCCGCCAAGAGGAAGTGTAGTTAAGCTATTTTTGAAAATTTGCTCGAATCCAAGAAACTTGAGCACACTTAAATTCACCGATGGATGAAATCTTAGTCCGCCTTTGTAAGGTCCCAAAGCACTATTGAACTCAACTCTATAGCCTCTATTTACTTCAACACTGCCATCGTCTCTTGTCCATGAAACACGAAACATTATAGTACGTTCGGGTTCGGCCATTCGTTCTAGTATCTTCGCAGCTTTATACTTAGGGTTTTGCTCAATAAATGGGATGACAGATTCTGCAACTTCCTGAACAGCTTGTATGAATTCAGGTTCATTAGGATTTTGCGACTGAATGCCAACCATAAACGCATCGATTTGCGTATTGAAATTCTGGGTCATAGGAATGTAATTTTAACAAAGGTAATTTAACAAAGGTATACCGAAATTTGCGTCATGCTTGATACACCGAACCAACAAAAAACACAATTGTCAGAATTAGGCGAATTTGCTTTAATAGATCGCCTGACATCTTCAATTAAATTAGTCAATGAATCCTCTTTGACAGGAGCAGGAGATGATTCCGCTATAATTGATCATGGCGATCATGAAACTCTAATTTCTAAGGATTTACTTGTTGAAGGTGTTCATTTTGACTTGGCTTATGTGCCCTTAAAGCATTTAGGTTATAAGTCAGTGGTGGTAAATATATCCGACATATATGCAATGAATGGTATTCCTACACAGATATTAGTAGGATTGGCGGTTTCAAGCCGATTTCCGGTTGAAGCGTTGGATGAGATATATGAGGGGATGCTCTTAGCATGCAAGAGATATGGGGTAGACTTAATTGGCGGAGACACAACATCAAGTAAATCAGGATTAATGCTGAGTATTACCGCTGTTGGTCATGTCGAAAAAGGTAAAGCAGTAAAAAGATCGGGGGCAAAACCTACTGATTTACTTATAGTTTCTGGTGACTTGGGTTCAGCTTATTTAGGGCTTCAGGTTCTTGAACGTGAAAAGGCAGCGTTTAAATCTAATCCAAACCTGCAACCCGAACTTCAGGGACATGAATATGTTCTAGAGCGGCAATTAAAGCCAGAAGCACGGAAAGATATCGCAGATTTATTGAAAGAATTAAATGTTATACCATCTAGTATGATAGATATATCAGACGGGTTAAGTTCTGAAATAATGCACCTTTGTAAATCATCGAATTTGGGATGTACTATCTATGAAGATAAAATCCCCATGGATCCACAAATGATGCACTTATCGGAAGAATTCGGAATAAATCCCATCACTGCCGTTCTTAATGGAGGAGAAGACTATGAATTGCTTTTTACTGTCTCTATCGATGATTATGATAAAATCAAACATAATCCAAGCTTAACTCCAATTGGTCATGTTACAGAGAGTAAAGCAATTCAGCTTATAACTAATGGCGGCCAAGCAGTTGAATTGGAGGCACAAGGGTGGACTTCATTTAAATGAAGTTCTAATTTCGAGGACGTTAAATTTTTGTAAAGCCAAATTGAGTCAACATATTAACGTTAGACCCCATAAATTCAATTGATAAATTTGTTTTAAGGGTTACAGATGTTTCAAGAAGGCCCAAGACCTCATATTTAACGATTGTCCCATCAGTGTTGTTTAGGAATACAGAATCTGGAGCTGTCCCATTTCCGGGTTTTGTTGTCCATGTTCCCGAACCAGACTCTTTGAATGGAAGATCTATCGTTGTCCCTAAATTGGCGCTAATAACGGCATCTACTGACCATGAAACAGAATTAGGGTCTTGTGTTAATAAAAATTGTGAACTATCACTATTAATGTAGCTGTCTGCTGCAACAACCGGAACAGTTGAGCCAAGAATATCGACGGTTCCAGTTGCAGATACACTATTTACTTGCCAAACCCCGTCGAGTTTATCACCTAATGTTTGTTCTTTAGTACAAGAGGCTAGTATCAGTAAGGAGAGAGAAATTATAATTGTATTTTTCATGGTAGGATTTATCTATTAATTGCAGCTATCTAAGTCAGTTCCGAGTCGATACAAATTATATCGATCTGGAGATATGGGATCTTGAAAGTTAATAATATTTCCCCCACATTCAAAAATTAATGGCAGAACATGAGTATTTCCAAAATTTATATCTATGCTCAATGTATCGATTGAAAAATTATAACTGTTGGTTTCAGGGATATGATTTCCATCAGCTGCTTGAAAAGAATCATAAAGTGAATCACAATTTTCATCTGCACAGTAATATGTATATCTAGTACCAGCTTCAAAGATGTACATCGTATTTGATATACCCGAAGCACTCATCGGAGAATCTAAAGAGTATAGCCATTTGCCATCTAGATTAAATTCCACAGGACATGATATTATTTCAGGCTCTTTCTCACAGCTTAATAGGAATACTGGAACTAAGATTAGTAAAAATTTCTTCATCCTTTTGAAGTAGTTATTATTATTTGGAAGTAATAGATGCACTCAAATATTCTCTGTTCATCCTAGCTATATTTTCAATACTAATTCCTTTTGGACACTCTACCTCACATGCTCCAGTATTTGTACAATTACCGAAACCTTCAAGGTCCATTTGTTTCACCATATTCATCACACGCTCACTGGCTTCAATTTTACCCTGAGGAAGAAGAGATAGCTGACTAACTTTTGCTGAAGTGAATAACATTGCAGAAGCATTTTTACATGTAGCAACGCACGCTCCGCAGCCAATGCAAGTTGCGGCATCAAAAGCAGCATCAGCATCTTGTTTTTCAATCGGAGTAGCATTAGCGTCTGGGAGGTTCCCAGAGGTATTTACTGATACATATCCTCCAGCTTGAATGATTCTATCGAATGAGCCGCGATCGACCATTAAGTCTTTAATGATAGGAAAAGCTTTGGCTCTAAATGGTTCAATAGTTATTGTATCTCCATCTTTGAATTCTCTCATATGAAGTTGACATGTTGTGACTCCGCGCCCAGGGCCATGAGCCTCCCCATTAATAAACATTGAACACATGCCGCAAATTCCCTCTCTACAATCATGATCAAAAACTACTGGTTCTATGTCTTGAATGATCAATTGTTCGTTCAAAACATCAATCATTTCCAAAAAAGACATATCATCGGAAATATTACTCACCTTGTAAGTTGCAATTCCTCCTCTTTCCTTTGGCCCATTTTGACGCCAAACATTTATTGTAAAATTCATTTGTAAGAACGTGTATTTAGTTCGACATTTTCAAAAGTGAGTTCTTCTTTATGAAGCTTAGATTTTCCAGGATCATTTTCCGTAAACTCCCAAGCGGCAACAAAAGCAAATTCATCGTCTTTTCTAACGGCTTCTCCCTCTTTAGATTGAAATTCTTCTCGAAAATGACCGCCACAAGATTCTTCTCGAGCTAAAGCATCCATGCACATTAACTCCCCTAGTTCAAGGAAGTCCGCAACACGTCCTGCTTTATCAAGCTCTGGATTCATCTCGTCAATTTTCCCTAAAACTTTAACATCTGAGTAAAACTTGTCTCGAAGTATTCGGATATCAGCAATTGCCTTTTTTAGGCCCTCAGAATTTCTTGCCATTCCACATTGTGACCACATGATTTTCCCCAAATCTCGATGAAATACTTCAACAGGAGTATTCCCTTTACTATTTAAAAATCCTTCCATTCGATTTCTAGCAGTTGACTCAGCTTCGTCAAATTCAGGAGATTCGGTAGATATTTTCCCTGTTGTAATATCTTGCGATAGATAGGTACCCACAGTATAGGGTGCCACAAAATATCCATCAGCTAAACCTTGCATCAGAGCAGAGGCCCCTAGTCGATTTGCGCCGTGATCAGAAAAATTTGCCTCTCCCAGAGCAAAAAGCCCAGGAACTGTTGTCATGAGGTTATAATCAACCCAGACCCCTCCCATTGTGTAATGAACCGCGGGGTAAATCATCATTGGTGTTTTATAGGGATTTTGAGCGGTAATTTTTTCATACATCTGAAAAAGATTACCATACTTTGATTCAACTATTTTTTCACCAAGCCTTTTGATTTCATCTTCGCTAGGTGTTTTAATTCCTTTAACATGAGCTGCTTCAGTACCAAATCTTTTTATGGCCGATGAAAAATCGAGATAAACAGCTTCACCTGTTTTGTTAATCCCAAACCCTGCGTCACAACGTTCTTTTGCAGCGCGCGAGGCAACATCTCTGGGGACGAGGTTCCCAAAAGCAGGATATCGTCTTTCTAGGTAATAGTCTCTATTTTCTTCAGAAAGGTCTGTAGGTTTCATCTTTCCTTCTCTAATGGCCAATGCATCTTCAGCATTTTTTGGAACCCATATGCGGCCATCATTTCGCAGAGATTCAGACATTAAGGTTAATTTAGATTGTGAGTCTCCACTAACTGGTATACATGTTGGATGAATTTGAGTGAAACATGGGTTTGCAATATATGCCCCTTTTCTATGAGCTTTCCATGCTGCAGTTACATTTGAACCCATAGCATTGGTGCTCAAGTAAAATACATTTCCATAACCTCCCGTGCACAAAATAACAGCATGGGCTGAGTGACGCTCAAGTTCACCGGTGACTAAATTACGGGCAATAATACCTCGAGATTTACCATCAACAACCACAAGCTCTACCATTTCGTGACGGGAAAGTAATTCGACTCTACCTTTTGCTACTTGCCTCGAAAGTGCAGAATAGGCACCCAATAAAAGTTGCTGTCCTGTCTGACCTTTGGCATAAAAGGTTCTACTAACTTGCACCCCTCCGAAAGACCGGTTATCTAAGAGACCTCCATATTCTCGAGCGAAAGGCACACCTTGAGCAACGCACTGGTCTATAATGCTTGCACTTACCTCTGCTAAGCGGTGAACATTTGCCTCCCTACTTCTATAGTCCCCGCCTTTAATTGTATCGTAGAAAAGACGGAATGTCGAGTCGCCGTCATTCTGATAGTTTTTTGCGGCATTTATACCTCCTTGAGCAGCGATTGAGTGAGCTCTTCTTGGTGAATCTTGAAAACAAAAAGCTTTAACATTGTACCCAAGTTCAGCGAGTGACGCTGCCGCGGAACTACCTGCTAATCCAGTTCCAACAACAATAACATCAATTTGCCTTTTGTTTGCTGGACTAACTAATGGAATCTTGGATTTGTGTTTGGTCCATTTCTCAGCTAGAGAACCCTCTGGTATATTGGAGTTTAATTTTGACATCTAATCAATGGAGTTAATTGAGGACAATAAAAGATAAATGGGAATACTTGCAAAAGCTAAAGAAATGATCACAGAAAAGGATTTACCAATTATTTCAATTATTGGTGTGTACTTCGGATGATTGATTCCTAAAGTTTGAAATGAGCTTGAGAAACCATGCCAAAGATGAAAACCAAGTCCCATCATTGAAATAACATAAAAAACAGCATACCAGGGTTGTTGAAATGCCGCAACAGTAATCGAATAAAGATCTTTTAATTCAGCGCCATCATTAGTCAAGTAAGTGGGGATATTTCCAAAATGCATTTCATACCAAAAACTCTTCATATGAATGATAAGAAATACAAGTGTTAAGGTGCCTAAAATGGCCATGTTTCTCGATGACCATGAGGCATTTGCCTTTCCATTATACTTTACATATCTCGTTTCTCTAGCAGCTTTGTTACTGCGCGCTAATAATAATCCATCAATTGAATGTAGAACTATACTGCCATAAAGCAGGTAGCTGACCATCTTTATCAATGGAAATGTGGTCATAAAATGAGCATAGCTATTGAACATTTCTTTGTTGCCTGTTAACAGTGGTAGGTTTCCAAGTAAATGAACCACTAAGAACGAGCACAAAAAAAGACCAGTTAGGGCCATCCAATATTTTCGAGCCAATGATGATCTGATGAGTCCTGCGGATAAATCCATAATTAATTTTGAGATAGAAATAATATTTACAAAAGTAAGTCCAAAAGGCAAAAGAAAGTTCAAAGATGATACCTTTTAAAGGATGACACTAAAAGGTGTTATCTTCGTTAATTATGAAATATCATCGCTTAAATCCTGAAATTTTTAATAAAAATCGGCAACGTTTTACCAATTTAATGGAGCCTAATTCATTGGCCCTGTTTCATTCAAATGATATTTATCCTACAAGTGCAGACGGGACAATGCCGTTCAAACAAGCTACAGATATTTTTTGGCTCTCAGGGATTGATCAGGAAGACTCTATTTTAATGGTTTTTCCAGATGCAAAAAGAGAGGAGAATAAAGAGATACTTTTTTTAACTGAAACAAATGATCGTATAGCTGTATGGGAAGGAGCTAAACTTTCTAAAGAAGATGCTTTTAAGGTTAGTGGGATTAGAACAGTTTATTGGTTGAGTGAATTTGACCGAGTCATAAAAGAATTAATGAGTCAGGCTAAAAATGTATACCTCCTGACCCAGGAACACCTAAGAAGGAATACGCCTGTTGAAACCCGGGAAATGAGGATCAATAAGAATTTCAAATCTTCCTATCCAATCCATATTTATTTGAGATCTGCACCGATATTAAATTCTTTGAGAGCAGTAAAAAGTGATTTAGAAATTGATGTAATGCAAACAGCGGCCAATATTACTGCCGCCGGATTTAATCGGGTTTTAAATTTTTTAAAGCCCGGATGCTGGGAGCATGAAATAGAAGCAGAATTTATTCATGAATTTGTTAAGAGTCGCTCAAGAGGTTTTGCATATTCGCCTATAATTGGGAGTGGCTCAAATGCTTGTGTTTTGCATTATTTAGAAAATAACAAACAGTGTATTAAAGGTGATCTAGTGTTAATTGATGTTGGTGCAGAGTATGCAAATTATGCATGTGATGTCACGCGCTGCTTTCCTGTTAGTGGTAAATTTACAGACCGTCAAAAAGAAGTATATGGGGCTGTCTTACGAGTAGAAAAAGCTTCAATAGGACTGTTACGCCCTGGTGTGATTTTATCCGAGTATCATGTTCAAGTGGGAGAACTGATGACAAAAGAGCTTTTGAGTCTAGGTCTCCTTTCAAAGAATGATATAGATAATCAAGATCCTCTTTGGCCTGCATACAAGAAATACTTTATGCATGGAACATCTCATTATCTTGGTCTGGATGTACATGATTATGGTTTATGGGACGGAACACCAATAGCGGAAGGAATGGTTTTTACATGTGAACCAGGCATTTATATCCCGGAGGAAGGTATTGGTATCCGAATTGAAGATGATATAGTTATCACAGCTGAAGGTCATATTAATCTAACAAAAGATATCCCAAAAGAGATAGTTGATATTGAGGCTGCGATGGCTAAAATTTGATGAAAAAATATCTGCGTTCTTTTTTTTATGCTTTAAGCCCCCAGGGTAGAAGATTATTCCGGCGTTTTGTTTATTTCCCTATGGATACCTATTTCAAATTAAGAGGAAAAATCTTTTATAATGGAATAGAATTACCGTTGCCAGGAGAAATATTCACTGGTGGAGGTGACTTTTTGAAAAATGGATTTATATTCAAAAAATATTTTATTGAACTTGGAAAGTTATCAAAGAATAATGATGTTTTAGATGTGGGTTCAGGGCTAGGAAGAATGGCAATCCCATTGACCGATTTTTTAGATGAGAACAATAAATATGAAGGTTTTGATATTGTCAGAACTGCTGTAATTGATTGTCAGAATAGGATTAGTTCAAAATTTCCTAATTTCTCGTTTCAACATGCTTCTTTAGAAAATGATCTTTATTCAAGTAAGGGAAAATCGGCTCAAGAATATGTTTTTCCATTTGAAAAAAATACTTTTGATTTTGCCTGGGCAACAAGTGTTTTTACTCATTTAGAGCCGGATGGAGTAATGAATTATTTGAGTGAGGCAAGAAGAGTAATTCGCCCAGGGGGAAGGTTTTTAGCGACTTTTTTTCTTATGGATGAGGAATCAAAAAAGTGTTCATTAAATTCCCAATACCCATTTAAGTTTAAAATCAAAAACACTTGGTATATGGACAAAAACACAAAAGGTGCTAATGTTGCATTTGATAGTAAAATAATTATAGATTGGGCTAAAGACGCTGGTTGGAAGACTACTAATGTTTATTTTGGAAGATGGTCAGGTAGATCAGGTGAAACTACTGATTTTCAAGATATAATTGTATTTCATTAATAAAATAAACCCTTTATTACCTTCACAAAATGGAAAGTACACTAATTGGAAAGACTGCCCTTGTTGGAGGAAGTACTCAAGGCATTGGTAAAGCAACTGCGAAATTGTTGGCAGATAAAGGAGCTTCTATTGTTCTTTTAGCCAGAAATATTGATAAGCTCAAAAAAACTCGACTAGAATTAAATACGGAAATGGGTCAAATTCATTCTATTTTAGTTGCTGACTTTAATAACCCAAATAAGGTTACGGAAGTTGTTAAAGGATATATCAAAGAAGAAAATGATATTAATATTCTTGTAAATAATACAGGAGGTCCTCCAGCTGGATCAATATTGAATTCTTCTTCTCAGAATTTTAACGATGCATTCACGAATCATTTAATAAATAATCACAATTTAGCAAGGTTATTAATTCCCGGAATGAAAAAATCAGGATATGGTAGAATAATAAATATTATTAGTACATCTGTAAAGGCTCCTTTAAACGGATTGGGCGTTAGTAATACAGTTAGAGCTGCAGTGGCTAATTGGTCAAAAACATTATCCAATGAACTGGCATTAGATGCGATAACAGTAAATAATGTTCTTCCTGGAGCTACTTTGACAGAGAGGTTGACAAATATTATCGCTGATAGAGCTTTAAAAGATGAATTGGATCAATTTGTTGTTAAAGAAAAAATGTTAAATGAAATACCCATGAAGAGATTTGCCGAACCAAATGAGATTGCAGCAGCTGTAGCTTTTCTAGCTTCATCTGAAGCGTCTTACATCACTGGCATAAATTTACCTGTAGATGGTGGAAGAACTCCAAATTTATAGCCCATGAAAATTGATAATTATATCGATGGAGTATTTATTAAGCCATCAAGTGGCGAGTACTTGGACAATATAGATCCTTCTACTGGAAAAATATATGGTCAAATACCAAAAAGCAATTATAAAGATGTTGCTGATGCGATTCAATCAGCAAAAAAAGCATTTCCTCTATGGTCTAAATTAACTTCTGCTGATAGATCTAATCATCTCATGCGAGTTGCTGATAGGATAGAACAAAGATTAGAGGAATTGGCTTTAGCTGAATCAAAAGACAATGGTAAACCATTGAAAGTAGCCAGAACAGTTGATATCCCCCGGGCTGTTGATAATTTTCGTTTTTTTGCTTCTGCAATTCTGCATGAGAATAGCGAGATACATGACGTAGGAGATAATGGATTTAATTACACACTTCGTCGTCCTGTTGGCGTAGTTGCTTGTATTTCTCCCTGGAATCTTCCATTATATTTATTCACATGGAAAATAGCTCCGGCTTTAGCAGCTGGAAACACAGTTGTTGCCAAGCCATCAGAAATAACCCCTGCAACTGCTTTTCTTTTGAGTACAATCTTAGATGAGGTAAATTTCCCAAAGGGTGTATTGAATATTATTCACGGGACAGGATTAGAGGTAGGAGAACCTCTTGTTAGTCACCCGGATGTTCCTATAATTTCTTTTACTGGTGGAACTGTAACTGGTGAGAGAATCAATAAAATTGCAGCTTCATCATTCAAAAAGATTAGTCTTGAGTTGGGAGGTAAAAACCCTAATGTTATTTTCTCAGACTGTGACTTTGAGCAAATGATAAAAACCACTCTTAAATCTTCATTTTCCAATCAGGGTCAGATCTGTCTTTGTGGAAGTAGAATTATTGTCGAGAAATCAATTTATGATCGTTTTCTAATTTCTTTTATTGCTAAAACAAAAAAGTTAAGAATAGGTCCCCCATCGGATCCAACCACCCAAATTGGAGCCATTGTCTCTGCTGACCATAAAGAGAAAATATTATCTTATATAAAATTAGCAGAGAGCGAAGGGGGTAAAATAGAATGTGGTGGAGAATCTGTCGTTGTCGATGGTGATAATTCAGGTGGGTATTATATATCCCCTACGATAATTACTGGACTTGATATGAATTGTAGGACTAACCAGGAAGAGATTTTTGGACCGGTGGTTACAGTAATGCCATTTGATTCTGAAGATGAGGCTTTAGAACTTGCTAATAATTCTAAATATGGTTTGGCATCAACAATATGGACCAATGATTTAAAAAAAGCCCATCGAGTTGCAAATAATATATACACCGGAATTGTATGGGTAAACAGTTGGCTCGTTCGTGATCTTCGTACCCCATTTGGAGGTGTTAAAAATAGTGGTGTTGGTCGAGAAGGAGGTTTTGAATCTCTGCAGTTTTTTACGGAGCCGAAAAATATATATATAGATTTAAAATAAAAAAACCCCAGCAAAGCTGGGGTTTTGTAGAGAGATTTAATCAACAAATATCTGTTAACTCTTAATCACCTAAACACATAATCTCTCTATTTGTGTTATATCTCAAATTGCATGCCAAGATTATAAAAATTTAAAATTTATATCCTAAAGTCAATAAAAATTGAGAATTGGCATTGCTTAAAGGAACTCCTTCAAATATTCCGAGTGTTGGGTCAAATGATGCATTATAGGCTAAATCAGCAGTTAATTTAAATATATCCAATCCTACCCCTAATCGATATCCTAATTTAAAAGTATCAAAGCTTTCTTTAAATGTATTATTTAATTGAAAGACACCATTTAATCCAGCTTGAGCTCTTAAAATTTTGAAAATTCTGAATCCTGGAGAAATTGCTAATTGAAGTGTTTGCGAAGTCAATGTCTGGTATGTTGGAAGACTCAATGAATCAGCGGCCCCAATGGTTAATTTAGTCTTGTTATAAGCATATAATGATTCGAAGGACAAATATTGTGTTGAACTTCTGTATTCACGAATAGTGAGACCTGCATGCCATCCACTAAATGAATTTATGTCCTCGATTATTTGGCTGGCAGAAGAGAGGGCGCTGTCAACACCAAGAGTCCCGGTGTTATAGTTAACTCCACCTTGCAGATAAAATTTTAATCCCTCAGACTGAGATTTGCATGTCAAGCCAAGCGTCATGAGTAAAATGGTCCAAATTAATTGTGGCATCTCCGTATTAAATATTAAATCGATGGATTTAATTATAAGGCACCAAATTCATGCCAAAAGGAGTCTTTAGTGCGAAATATTGAGCTTTTCCTCGAATTTCTGTCCGTTTTCAAGGACTAAATGAAGATGGTACCACCCATTGGGTAATTCTGATACGTCTATTAATTTACCGACCTGGTCAATAGGTTTCCAATCTGATTTTAAAACAGTCTTACCTGAGAGGTTTCGAAGGATAATTGTTCCTTTTTGATTTGCCTTTTGATTTGCAATGTTTATGTAATTATTAGCAGGGTTGGGATAGATAATTAAAGGATTTATGAATCGCTCGCCAACGCTTAAAGTGTTCTTTTTTAAAGTTTGAGTATTGAGAAGCAAGACGTCACCGCTTGGAGCATTATTTCCATTTGCAAAAATTCCTGCAGCATATACTATGACGCTATCTGGAGATGAGCCTGAATTCCAAATGAAACTCCAAGATTTTTCTCCTGCACTCGGTGAGTTACTTCCACTAGTATGAGTTATAAAATTAGTTGATTTGACTTGACTAATTCCGCTAATCCCTGACATGACCCCTTGATGTTGTCCAAGGCTTTCAATGGATGATTCAAAACCCATTGTAGGTATACTAGCTCCATTAGACTTAGAGGTAACGGTAATAGAGTAATCCGTATTTGAGATAAACCCATCAGTAGGAATATTTGAGCTTATGGAAATAGTTTCTGAGGAGGCAGAAGGTCCACTATGACAATAAGCAGTAAAGCAAGTATTGTTGTTGCTTTTAGGTGAGCCTGTTTTTCCAGCAGGAGCCCCATTTTTATATGTTAAAGCAGGGAATGAAAACACTAGTATTGAAATAACAAAGAGGACTCGAGTTTTCATGGACAAATTATTTTAAGGTATCGTACTGATCCAAAAGTAACTAATAATTTTAGTGGATTAAAATAATGCCTGTTTTAATTGATGATTATAATTGTTTGAAGCAACTGATCCAGGCTATGGAAAGAATGATTATTTCATCAAAGTATGAATGGTAATTTCCGGCCATATTCCAACTCTTCCTGGAAATGCTAAATATCCGAAGCCTCGATTCACATAAAGACTCTTTCTTGTTTTTTCATCTGTATAACTTCCAGCCCATTTTGGATATTTAAATTGAACAGGACTCCATTTTATCCATCCGGGAATTTCAATCCCAAACTGCATTCCATGAGTATGACCACTCAAGGTTAAGGGAATATTTGATTCATGCTTAACTACTTCAGCATCGAAATGAGAGGGGTCATGACTCAACAATATTTTAGGCGTTTTTGGATCTAAGTCTTTTAGGGCAATATTTAAATCCCCGTATTGAGGGAAAGGTGGGTTGCCCCAATTTTCAACCCCAACTATATCTAAACTCTCGCCATTTTTTACAATTTTGAAATTTTCATTTCTTAAAAGTTTCCACCCTAATTTTTTATGCATCTCCAATAGGTTTTGCATGTTTTGATTTTTGGCGTCAAGGCTATCCCATTTTACATAGTCCCCGTAATCATGATTTCCTAAAATGCTAAAAACACCATAAGGGGCATTAATTTTTTTAAATAAATCTAACCAGGGAGTCATTTCAGAATAAACATTATTCACGAGATCTCCAGTAAAGACTATTGCATCGACGTTTTGTTCTAAAATCATATTAACTCCAATTTCAACTTCTTTAAAGTCTATAAAACTACCAGAGTGGATATCACTAATTTGAAGAATTTTGAATCCACTAAATTCGTTTGGAAGTCCTTTAATGGCTGCAGAATTATTTAATATCCGATATTGCGATCTGCCCCGAAATATTCCGTGAAGAATGCCAATAAATGGAACTGCAGCGAGACCCCATCCAATTATCGCAACGAATCGACGTCTACTTAGCCATTCTCCGGAAACAAATCGGTTACTAGTTCTATATAAATCTTCTACTGCACCCAGGAAAATAGGTATGAGTTTCGGTACACCAATTAGTATTGTATAACCTATAATAAGATTTAATAATATCAAATTATGATTTTGAGGATCATAAATCGTTACGGAATATATAATAAGTAGATATCCGATAACATTAAATATCCAGTATGCTCTTTCAAATATTTTAGATAACTGCAAGGCCTTAAAAACTTGAAAGGCATAAAAATCTAAAGCAAAAACCATTAAAAGGATAATAAGAAAAATGAACTTCATCTTTTTGTCTTAAGATTTTAAATGAGCTGCAAAAATGATGATATTATTTATAATGATAATATACTATCATCATCAATATTTTACTTTTTTTTTTAGAAAAAATTATTGAATAAAGAAGACCGACTAACTTAGCATCTATGAGTAATTGGAATTCATATTTCTGGAAATCGCTATGGAAGGGAGGCTTGTTGTCAATTGCTATAGGAATTGGTGTTTTGACTCTTGTTTACACTGAGAAATTCACAAATCAATTAAGGCTTCAAGAGAATAAAAGAATTGAATTATGGGGTGATGCTATTTCTATAATAGTTAATTCAGATGAAACTTCAGATTTAACCATGGCTACTAGAATTATAGAGCTCAATACAAGTATTCCACTTATTCTGACTGATGATAAAAACAAAATTTTAACTTATCGAAATCTTTCAGTAAAAGACACTTCATCTCCCTTCATCAAGAAAGAATTAAAAAAGATGATTGCCTATTCTGAACCAATTGTGGTTAATCTTTCACCTGGTGTAAATCAATTTATTTATAGAAATGAATCAATAAGCTTAAAAAAGTTGAGGTTTTTTCCCCGTTTTCTATTAGGCATAATTGGTCTTTATGTTTTCCTGGCGTACTTAGCATTTAGTCGAGCTCGAAAAACAGAACAAGATCTAGTTTGGAATGGAATGGCAAAAGAGACTGCTCATCAACTTGGAACTCCTCTATCTGCATTATTTGGATGGACAACAATACTTGAAGAAGAAGGGGTTAATTCCTCAGCATTAAGAGAAATTAAAAAAGATTTAGAAAGACTGCAGACTGTAGCTTTCAGATTTTCTAAAATCGGCTCTGCAATTGAGCCCAATCCCATTGATATATTAGTACTACTGACCCAGACTTCAGAATATCTACAAAGAAGAAGCCCAAAGTCTTTAAGAATAGAAATTGAAGCGCTAAACGAAGTGCCTAAAATAAATATTGAACCAGTTTTGATTGGATGGGTGATTGAGAACTTGGTTCGAAATGCAATTGATTCAATGGACGGAAAAGGAGTCGTTAATATTTCCTTGGGAGTTTTAGAATCTTCTATTTATATTGACATCTCAGATTCAGGAAAAGGAGTGAACTCTAATGATCGTCGAGCCATATTTAAACCGGGGTATACAACTAAAAGTAGAGGATGGGGGCTAGGATTGTCACTGGCTAAAAGAATAATTGAAACGAGCCACGGGGGGAAGCTCTATTTGCTTAATTCACAATTGGATAAAGGAAGCGTTTTTAGGATAGAATTAAACTCAATATAATTGGGACTATATATTCACATTCCTTTTTGCCGCAAAGCATGCAACTATTGTGACTTTCATTTTTCAACTCAACTTCTGGGAATAAAAGATGTCATGGCATCAATGAAAAAAGAATTAAAATTAAGATTTAAAGCAGGTCCTCAAGAACAAGCAACTTATTATTGGGGAGGGGGCACTCCTTCTATATTGCCTAATATAGAAATGGCTTCATTAGCTCAAATAGCATTAGAAAATGCCCCTTTAAAAATAGGTGGAGAATTCACTCTCGAGGTTAATCCAGATGATGTTACACATCAATCCTTAAAAGATTGGAAGAATATTGGAGTTAACCGATTAAGCATTGGTGTTCAGTCTTTCATGAATGATAAACTTGAATGGATGAATCGAACACATAATTCTGATCAAGCTCATTCTGCTATAAAGCGATCCCAGGATGCTGGTTTTGATAACATAAGTATTGATTTAATTTATGGAATTCCAGATTCATCATTAGATGAATGGCAAAATAATGTAGGTATCGCTATAGAGACAGGAGTAGTTCATCTCTCTACCTATGCTCTAACAGTTGAAGAAAAAACAAAACTATTCTATCAAATAAAGAAGGGGGAATCACATTCGCCCAAAGATGAGAGGGCAGAGGAAGATTTTCGATGGTATAGAAGGCACATAAATAAATTAGGCTGGGATCCCTATGAAATAAGTAATTCTTGCTTGCCAGGAAATAGATCAATTCATAATTCGATGTATTGGTCTGGGGAATCTTATTTTGGCATAGGTCCAGGAGCTCATTCATATGATGGAAAACATATGCGACGTTGGAATATTAGTAATAACGGTAAATACAGAAGAGCTTTGGGTATGGATGATTCATGGTTTGAGGAAGAGCTTCTTGAACCCAAGGATCTCATTAACGAAAAGATTATGACCAGATTAAGAACTAAGGAAGGATTGGATTTTCGAGATCTAGGCAAATGGGCAAAAGAAGTGGAGAAATCATGGAAGCCACATGTTGATTCTAAGAGATTATTTAAAAATGAAATAGGAATATGGAAGCTTTTAGACCCTGGACTTTTTTGGGCTGATCGTATTGCATCAGATGGATTTATAACTTAAATTAATTTGGATGAAAACCCCGGATTTAGTATATGATATCAGTACAGTAATTGAAGAGGGGCGCTCGCGCGCCTGGTATATTCCAGGAATGCAAAGAGACCCTGTTAAATTAGATGGATGGATAGGATCCGTGAATTTAGGTGGTGATGTTAATTTTTTCAATTTAAATATAAACCCACATGCACATGGAAGCCACACTGAAACTTTGGGGCATGTTTGTAAAAGCTGGCACCCAATAAGTGAGATCAGAATACCATTCATTCAGTCTGCTCTTTTAATTACGGTCAATTATGAAGATCAAGGAAAAGATGGAAAGATTATAAATTTAGATGAGGTAGAAAACGCATGGAAAAAATGGAAGCCATCAGCCGGCTTAACGGCATTAGTTGTGAGAACAAATCCCAACTCTAATGAAAAAAAAATTACGAATTTCTCATCAAAAGATGCGCCTTTTTTTTCTGATAAAGTAGGTGAATTCTTAAGGGAAAGGGGAATTTTACATTGGCTTGTTGATTTGCCAAGTGTTGATAGAGAGGAGGATGGCGGTGCGCTATTAACTCATAGAAGTTTTTGGGGTCTTGATCCGATGGAGAAAAGGGTTAGTGAAAAATCTCGTCCAGATGCGACAATATCTGAGCTTATTTTTATTGATGATTGTATAGAAGATGGCTATTGGACCCTAGCAATGCAAGTTGCCGCAATTGCAAATGACGCTGCTCCTTCTAGACCGCTTTTGATGAGATAAAAATATTTTTAATAGTAATTTATATCTTCAACCTTTCCATTTATCTGACCTTACCTTTGTAAGTCTATGTGGGAGAGTTTCGGCCATTTTATTTTAAAAAATCGTAAAGGTGTTTTGCTTTTCTGGATTCTCTATGTTTTATTTATGGGATTTGCAGGAAGAAATGTTGATATCAGTTATCATTTCGCAAAAATGTTACCTTCGGACGATTCCGTTTTCACAACTTATATAAAATTTCAAGAAGAGTTTACTGGATCTGGCAACTCTATAGTTTTAGGAGCCAAAGACAATGCTTTTTTCACTCCTTCTGTCCTAAATGCCTGGCAGAACATGGCCGAAAGATTGGAGAAAGAGGACGAAGTAACGGGTGTATTATCGCTGCATAACGCAGTCGATATTGTTTTAGGGGATAAGGAAGGAGAAAAAATGCAATCGCTTGGAATTATGGAAGGCAAAGTTGACAGCCCCCAGAAAGCATTTAAAATAAAGGATCATTATGATGCTCTTCCTATTTATCATGGGTTACTAAGCAGCCGTGATAATGAAACGCATTTGATGGCGATTTCCATAACTGAAAAGGCAAATTATAGCGAAATCATTTATGATTTATTTGATCGAATTCATAGGGAGACAAAGAGGTTTGAACGAAGAACAGGAATTCCAATTGAGGTTTCGGGTCTACCGTATTTGCGGCTTAATAATGCGAGGTCAATAAAAAGTGAAATAAATCTTTTTATGATACTTACAGCTTTAGTAACAGTTTTAATAATGCTCATTCTTTTGAGAAGCATGCGTGCTGCAATTATTGCATTAGTGGTGGTAGCTGTCGGTGTTGTTGGCTCATTTGGAATAATGGGGTTACTTGGATTCAAGATCACATTATTTTCGGCACTATTGCCTCCATTGCTGATTGTTATTGTTGTTCCAAACTGCATTTTTTTTATAAATAAATACCATCAAGAATATTCTAAGGATAAAAAAGTAAAACCTGCATTGCTTCATACAGTTAAAAAAATAGGTGGCGTAGCGTTTTTAACAAATACCACAACAGCACTTGGTTTTGCGACTTTTGCCCTGACTTCAAGCGATGCACTAGTTCATTTCGGAGTAGCCGCAACTTTAAATATTCTTGTAGTCTATGTTCTTTCATTGACTATGATTCCAGTTCTTTATAGTTGGCTTTCAGAGCCTAAGGAAAGACATTATAATCATTTGAATCAAAAGTGGATTACGAAATGGATTGAATGGTTGGTCCGCATCTCAGAATATCATAGAAGCAAAGTATACTTGGGTGCTTTATTAGTCGCTTTTTTTGGAGTTTTTGGAATGACATTAATGGAAACTACAGGAAATCTAACTACTGATATAAACCCTAATGATCCATTGGTTACTCAAATGAGATTTTTTGAGAAGGAGATGGGTGGAGTTATTCCTTTAGATATTATTATTGATTCGCGATCAGAAAACGGAATTGAAAAATCAAAACTTTTAAGAAGGGTAGATGACTTCCAGACTAAACTCGATACTTTCCCTAACCTTTCAAGATCTTTGTCATTAATTGATATGTTGAAGTTTGGTCGCCAGGCCTATTATGGAGGTGACCCATTATTCTATGCTTTACCAAATAGTCAAGAGAGGACATTGATAGCATCTTCATTACCGAATTTAGATAGTAAGAATTTAGACTTTCTTACAAATGGATTTGCTGATGAGAAAAATCAAAAGATGAGGGTTTCTGTCCAAGTTAAGGATTTACCTAGGCCCGAAATGATTCAATTGATAAGAAAAGTGCAGAAATTGGCGGATAGCATATTTAGCAAAGAAGATTATGATGTTGAATATACTGGGGCAAGTATAATATTTCTTAGAAGCACAAAATTTTTAATAAACAACCTGGTCCTTAGTTTGCTCTTGGCAATTGGCTTGATATCATTAATCATGGCATTTCTTTTTAAAACCTCCAGAATGGTTATTGTTGCTATTATCCCAAATCTTTTACCACTATTAATGACAGCCGGATTAATGGGTTGGTTTGGTATTCCAGTAAAGCCATCAACAGTTCTTATTTTTTCTATTTCATTCGGTATTTCTATAGATGATACATTACATTATTTAGCAAGATATAGACAAGAATTAATAGGTAATGGTCATAATATATCTCGCGCCGCTATTGCAGCTATTAGAGAGACAGGAATCAGCATGTTTTATACGAGTATAGTTTTATTTTCGGGATTTTTCATTTTTTTAGCATCTGATTTTGGTGGTACTCAAGCTCTAGGTCTTTTGGTTTCCATTACTTTAGTTTTTGCCATGTTTTCAAATTTAATTTTACTGCCTAGTCTTCTTATATCACTGGATAAAGTGATCACTGGATCCGAGATGGAGAATATATTAATTGATTTAGCTGAGGACGAATGAAAGGAATAATACTTGCTGGTGGTTCAGGAACTAGACTGTACCCGTTAACTAAAGTTGTTAGTAAACAATTGATGCCTATATATGATAAGCCAATGATTTATTATCCTCTGGCAACACTAATGGAATCCGGAATTCAGGAGATACTAATAATAAGCACTCCAGAAGATTTACCCTTATTTAAAAAACTTCTTGGCGATGGGGAAAGGTTAGGTTGTTCTTTTTCTTACGCGGCTCAAGAAAAGCCTAATGGCCTTGCTCAGGCCTTTGTTATTGGAAAAAAATTCATTGGAGATGATTCAGTCGCTCTTATTTTAGGTGATAATATTTTTCATGGCGATGGTCTTAAGAAAGTATTAAGTCAATCAAAAAATCATGAAGGAGCAACAATTTTTGCATATCAGGTAACGGATCCCGAGAGATATGGAGTTGTTGATTTTGATGAAAATGGAAAAGTTATTTCTCTTGAAGAAAAACCAAAAAACCCTGCTAGTAATTTTGCTATTCCTGGTCTATATTTTTTCGATAATAGCGTTGTAGACATTGCAGCCAAACTTAAGCCTAGCTCAAGAGGTGAGTATGAAATCACAGATGTCAATTTAGAATACTTGAGTAGAGGCGATTTACATGTAAAGGTTTTGGAAAGAGGTACAGCATGGCTTGATACAGGTACATTTAATAGTCTAATGGAAGCTGGGCAATTTGTTCAAATCATGGAAAGTCGAGGTGGAATTAAAGTGGCTTGTATAGAAGAAGTAGCATATCGAATGGCTTATATAGACGCCCACCAGCTTCTCGAGTTAGCTAAACCTTTGATTAAAAGTGGCTATGGCAAATACTTAGAAGGACTTTTATTATGAATTCTGTAGATCGTCTAAGGAAAATATTTTTGAGGTCTTTAGAATCAGACTTTAGCGAGCCAGAATGGAATAGACAGCCTGACTCTTTATATGCCCCTCAGAGATATATTTTAGGAATAGGTGGAAAACGGTTGCGGCCAATTCTAGCTTTAATGGCTGTCGAATCCATGGGGAGAAATGCCTTGGAGGGGCTGCCAGTGGCTCACGCAGTGGAAAAATTTCATAATTTTTCTCTTATTCATGACGATATTATGGATGAAGCCCCTATTCGGAGGGGTAAAGCAACAGTTCATGAAAATTGGGGGATAAATACAGGAATACTCTCAGGGGATGCATTATTGGTAATGGCATATAGGTCATTACTTAAAGCTCCGAAAAGCATTACTTATGACCTTCTTGAAATATTTAATCAAACGGCGCTTGAAGTTTGTGAGGGTCAACAAATGGATATGGATTTTGAATCTCTTGACCGAATTGAAGAAGGTCAGTATTTAAATATGATAAGAAATAAAACTGCCGCTTTAATCGGCTGTTCGTTACAAATGGGCTCATTAATCGCCGGCGCATCAAAAGAAGTTTCAAAATCATTATTTAACTTTGGAATAGAATTAGGTATAAGCTTTCAAATTCATGATGATCTATTAGATGCATTTGGATCAGTAGAAACTTTTGGAAAACAAATTGGTGGCGATATACATTCTCAAAAGAAAACACTGCTTTGGACACACTTTTCAAATCATCGACCAGATGCATTAAAATCAATTCTTAAGTCGGAATCTAAGGATAAAGTCCAGGAAATTCTTTCCGCAATGGAATCTTCAGGAAGTAGAGCTTACGTTGAGGACCAGAGAAAAAAACATTTTGATCTGGCGATTTCATCATTGCACAATATAAAAAATGATAATTGCGATATAAAAGACTTGGAGAGTTTAGCAAATTGGATTTTTGATAGAGAAGTATGATAATCCTCAATGGTATATTATTCAACCCTAATCCTTAAATTCATAAGGATTTAAATTGATGTAATTTTGATATTCTGAATAAAAATAACTTTATGGATCGCTTCTCCTTCTTAGGAACCTCACATATTGGCTTTATTGAAGACTTGTATCAAAAATACTTGTCAAGTCCTGACCTTGTTGAACCTTCATGGCGAGCATTTTTTCAAGGATATGACTTCTCTAAATCTGATTTTGGGGATATTCTAGAAGACGGCAAACTAGCAGTTCCTGACGAAGTAAGAAAGGAATTCGCAGTCCTAAATCTTGTTCAAGGCTATAGGACAAGAGGTCATCTCTTCACTAGAACAAATCCTGTGCGGACCAGAAGGAAATATAGTCCTGACCTAGCTTTGAAAAACTTTGGCCTGAATAATGATGACTTGGACTTGAAATTTCAAGCTGCCTCGGAGTTGGGTATTACTGCTCCAGCTGAATTAAGAGATATTGTAAGACACCTTGAAAATACTTATTGCCGATCTATTGGCGTTGAATATATGTATGTTCGAGAACCTGATGTCATTAGTTGGATTCAGAAATTTATTCATCGGAACGAAAATGCAGCTCTTCTTGAACCAAAGGAAAAACTCCATATTTTACATAAACTAAATGAGGCAGTAGCTTTTGAAAGTTTTTTAAATACCAAATTTGTTGGTCAAAAACGATTTTCAATTGAAGGGGCTGAAAATTTAATTCCGGGATTAGACTTCATGCTTCAAAAAGCTGCTGTTTTAGGAGTTGAAGAGGTCGTTTTAGGAATGGCTCATCGAGGAAGGCTTAACGTATTGACAAATATTTTTGGAAAGCCGGCTTCTCAAATATTCTCAGAGTTTGAAGGCAAGAAATTTTTAGAAGATGACTTTGATGGAGATGTGAAATATCACTTAGGTTATACAGCTGAACGATTGCTAGATAATGGTAAAAAGTTGAAGCTCAACATTGCTCCTAACCCTTCCCATCTTGAAGCTGTTGATCCTATAGTTGCCGGGATAGCACGGGCGAAAAGTAATGCTAACTATCCAGATAGTCCAAATAAAGTATTACCCATTATGATTCATGGTGATGCTGCAATAGCTGGCCAAGGAGTTGTCTATGAAGTTATTCAAATGGAACGTTTATCTGGTTATGGGACCGAAGGAACAATACATTTAGTCATTAATAATCAGGTTGGCTTTACTACAAATTTTATTGATGGTCGTTCTTCCACATACTGCACTGATGTCGCAAAGGTTGTCTTAGCGCCAGTTTTACATGTTAACGGAGATGATGCTGAGGCGGTCGTTCATGCCATGCACTTTGCCATTGAATATAGACAACGTTGGCATCAAGATGTTTTTATTGATTTACTTTGCTATCGAAAGTATGGCCATAATGAGGGTGATGAACCCCGATTTACTCAGCCACTTCTTTACAAGGCAATTTCTAAGCATTCGAACCCTCGAAAAATATATTTTGATACATTAGTTTCAAACGGAGAGGTTTCCTCAGGTTTAGTTGTTGAAATGGAATCCGAATTCAAGAATATGCTAGAAGGGCTCTTTGATGACTCAAAGAAAATAGAAAAAAATTCAATTGTCCCTTTCATGTTAGATGAATGGAACGGTTATCCAAGAGCAAAGAACCGTGATGTTTTTAATTTACCTGAAACTAAGGTAATCAGAGATCGTTTAGATCAAGTTGCAAAGGCTTTAACGGATTTACCAAAAGATAAAAAATTCTTTAAAAAGATCATTCGCTTAATTGGAGATAGAGCTCAAATGGCTTTTGAGAAGAACGCTCTAGATTGGGGAATGGCCGAGATGATGGCCTATGGAACTCTTCTGCAGGATGGGTTTAATATAAGAATATCAGGAGAAGATGTTGAAAGAGGTACTTTTTCTCACCGTCACGCTATAATCACATTGGAGGACTCCGAGGAAGAGTTATCATTGCTTGACAATGTTCCAAATTCAAAAGGAAGATTTGCTATTTATAATTCACATCTTTCTGAATATGCTGTTCTCGGATATGATTATGGATATGCAATGGCAAGCCCGCAGTCATTGGTAATATGGGAAGCTCAATTTGGAGATTTCTCAAATGGCGCTCAAATTATAATAGATCAATTTATCGCTGCCGCAGAGGATAAGTGGAAAGTTCAAAGTGGTTTGGTTATGCTACTCCCGCATGGATATGAAGGGCAGGGTGCTGAGCACTCTTCAGCACGAATAGAGAGATTTCTTCAGCTTTGTGCTCAGAATAATATGTTTGTTTGTAACCCTACCACCCCTGCGAATCACTTTCATTTACTCCGACGCCAAATGCATCAAAAATTTCGGAAGCCTCTAATTGTGATGAGTCCGAAAAGTTTGTTACGTCATCCTATGGCAACATCAACCATGGAGGATCTAAGTGATGGAAGTTTTCAAACGGTCATACCTGATACACTTCCCAAAAGTGGAATTACTAGGGTGGTTTTCTGCTCAGGAAAGTTGTTTTACGAACTTCTTGAGGAGAGAAATAAGAGAAAAGACATGGAAACGGCGATTATTCGTTTAGAGCAATTATATCCTTTACCAAAAAAAGAAATCGATTTAGAATTGGCAAAGTATGAAGGTAAAATAAAAATAATATGGGCTCAAGAAGAACCCGCCAACATGGGAGCTTGGACATATCTTAGAGTAAATACAGATTATCCATTTAAGTGTATCTCTCCTAAAATTTCTGCTTCAACTGCTCCGGGATCGAAGCAAGCAGCAACACAAATTCAAAAAAAAATAATAAATAAAACGTTTGAAAGTTAATATTCAGTGTTATGATTCTTGATATGAAAGTGCCCTCGCCGGGAGAATCCATTAGTGAAGTTGAAATCGCAAATTGGCTAGTTAGTACCGGTGATTATGTGGAAAAAGATGAAGCTATAGCTGAAGTTGATTCTGATAAAGCCACTTTAGAGTTGCCTGCAGAAATGAGCGGTATAATTGAAATACTTTTTGAACCGGGAAGTGTTGTCGGGGTCGGGGAAGTGGTTTGCAAAATCGATACATCGGTAAAAGCTCCGAATAAACCTGATAAACCTGACAAACTTGCTGAGGCTAGTCCTTCTCCGGAGGTTGGTAATTCTTCTGTGAAGACATATGCTACAGGGACTCCGAGTCCAGCTGCTAAGAAACTTTTAGACGAGAAAGGTATATCAGCATCCTCAATAAGTGGAAGCGGAAAAGATGGTCGAATCACAAAAGAAGATGCGATCAACGCCAAAGCCTCAATGGGCACCACATCATCAGATAAAGAGCGTGGACAAAACCGTCAAAGGATGAGTTCATTGCGACGAAAACTTGCAAAACGACTTGTTTCTGTAAAAAATGAAACGGCTATGCTTACAACTTTCAATGAAGTTGATATGAAGCCAATCATGGATTTACGTAAAAAATACAAAGAGGATTTTGCAAAAAAACATGAAGTTGGTCTTGGGTTTATGAGTTTCTTTACTCTCGCCGTTGTCAGAGCACTTAAGGAATATCCAACAGTTGGAAGTATGATCGATGGAGATGATATGGTCAGTTTTGACTCCATGGATATATCTGTCGCTGTTAGTGGACCAAAAGGACTAATGGTACCCGTTGTGAGGGATGCAGATAAATTGGGATTTGCAGGTGTAGAGTCTGAGATAAAAAGTTTAGCAATTAAAGTTCGTGATGGTAAAATAACTGTTGACGAAATGACGGGAGGATGTTTTACTATTACAAATGGGGGTGTTTTTGGATCGATGCTAAGTACTCCGATTATAAACCCGCCTCAGTCAGCTATTCTTGGAATGCATAACATTGTCGAGAGGCCTGCAGTAGTTGATGGTAAAATTGTTGTTCGACCTATTATGTATGTAGCAATGAGTTATGATCATCGGATTATTGATGGCAAGGAGTCAGTTGGAACTTTAGTTGCAATTAAAGAAGCCTTAGAAAATCCTATTGATATTTTGATGCAAGGAGATATAAATAAGGCTTTGGATCTTTAATTATTAGAAAATTGTGATAGATACTCACACGCATTTAGATAGTTCAAAGTTTTCAGATGATATCGATGAAGTAATAAATAGAGCTTTATCCGTTGGGGTAACAAGTATGTATTTACCCAATGTTGATGATGAAAGTCTTGCTCGTATGAATAGTCTTCAAGAAAGATATCCAAATCATATTGAGCTTATGTTGGGATTGCACCCATGCGATGTTAAAGGTGACTGGAAAAAAATTCTTGACCGGTACGATAAATTATGGGAAGAGAACCCAACAGCTTTTATAGCAGTAGGAGAAGTTGGACTAGATCTATATTGGGATAAAACAAATATAGACGAGCAGATTCAAGCTTTAAATCATCAACTGGATTGGTGCGTTAAATATGCCAAGCCCTTCAGTATGCATGTTCGAGATGCCTGGGAGCCCACATTAAAGATTTTAAGAGAGAGAAACTGTCCTGAATTAAATGGCGTTTTACATTGCTTTACAGGGTCAATAGAAATTGCAAGAGAGATTATCGATATGGGGCATTATCTAGGAATAGGCGGTGTTGCAACATTTAAGAATTCTAATGTTGTAAATGTACTTTCTGATATTGGTTTTGATCGAATTGTATTGGAGACTGATAGTCCGTATTTAGCTCCAGTTCCGCACAGAGGTAAGAGAAATGAAAGTTCATATCTGCAAAACATAACCATGTTCCTTTCTGATAAATTAGGTTACTCTGAAGAATATATAGACGAGGTCACATCTGATAATGCAAAACTTATATTTCAAAGGTGAAACTGCTACTTATATATACAGGAGGAACAATCGGAATGATTCAAAGCCCTGAGGGAGACTTGTCCCCATTTAATTTTGATCAAGTATTAAGACAAGTCCCAGAATTAAATCAGCTTGAATGTGATATAGAAACAATTCAAGCATGGGAGCCATTAGACTCGAGCGACATAGATCATAATCACTGGATAAAATTGGCAGACATTCTGAATAAAAACCGGGATCAATATGATGGTTTTGTTATTCTTCATGGTACAGATACAATGGCTTATACAGCTTCAGCTTTGAGCTTCATATTAAAGGATTTTTCTAAACCTATTATTTTAACTGGAAGTCAATTGCCAATTGGAGTTTTAAGAAGTGATGGGCGTGAAAACTTAATCACTTCTGTTGAATTAGCTCTATGCCAATTGGATAATGAGACTCCTGCAATTAGAGAAGTATGCGTTTATTTTGAGAATAAGTTATTTAGAGGGAATAGAGTTTTCAAGAGAAGTTCTCAGGCATTTGAGGCATTTTCAAGTCCTAATTATCCTGTTATAGTCGATGTTGGTGTGCATCTTAAGATTCATCATGAATATACTTTGAAACCAAGAGACCATTATTTTTATGACCCTAAAATGGATTCTCAGATTGCCGTTTTGAAATTTTTCCCAGGGATTGATGAGTATTTTTTAAGAAATGTGATCTTGAATTCAGGTAGAAACGCAATTATTCTTCAAACTTATGGCAGTGGTAATGTCCCTAAATTGGAATTCTTATCGGATATTTTAGATGATGCGCGCGATAAAGGTGTGTTAATAATTAATGCCTCTCAATGCCCAGGTGGCGGAGTTTCTCAGCCAGCATACGCATCTTCAAGAATGCTTCGGCATGCAGGAGTGCTATCGGCAGGCGATATGACACTTGAAGCTACGATAACAAAAACCATGTGGCTTTTGGGTCAAGGAAAGCAAGGAAAGGTATTTGAGAATCTTTTCATGGAAAACCTTGTTGGAGAAAGAACCATTTAAACTTTACAACGATCAAGGTGAAAGAGGTTTTATCCAATGCCAATGGGAAGAAAAATAGAGAATTTTTAGGCAATGAAAATCAGGATTGTAAAGATATTTCAGCCTTTACTTTTTGTCTATATTTGCCGACTAAAAGCCATTGGAGAGGTGTCCGAGTGGCTTAAGGAGCACGCTTGGAAAGCGTGTGTGCGGGAAACTGTACCGAGGGTTCGAATCCCTCTCTCTCCGCTCTCGACTATCTGATATACAGAAAGTTTATTTTAACACGTCGGCATATAAAAATATGTCGGCGTTTTTATGTCATAATGATATAATACTATAGAAGCGACTGTTGATTTATTGAATTTCACGACTACGATGACAGAGAAGTGGTAACTCAGTCAATTTGTAATCTGATTCCAATGCAATTGACGGAGGTATTCAAGGTGATTTTATCGAGCACCGGGAGCTTTCTGGAATGTTGGTGATGAACGAGATAGGCGAATGAGTCGAAGGCCAATAAAAAAGAGCCTTGAAGAATCAAACTGTTCCCGTAACCTCGGAGCAATTCCTCTTGACTCTGTCGATTGTGAGCCAAGCTGCGCATCCAAAGACCCGCGGACATGTAACCAATGTCCAAGCTGCTATTGACTATAAAAATGGTTTCCGTCTTTTTCTGCATCTTGATCATCTCCTCTCTGGTCATAGCCTTCCCACTTCGAGCAGCATTAAGATATCCAGGTACAGCAAGGCTCAGGTTTACGGTATTCCAGATCACATTCATCTCATGGAATCGCTCTGCTTGTTCAGTCGTTGCGGTGGAATAACCAATTCCGCTAAACAAAAAATTTGACACAGCATAAGATCCCAATCCGACCATCAAGTTCTTATTTATCTTATTGAATTCAGTTTGAAATTCAGCCACCTGACCAAAGGCAGGTTGGAAATGCAGCACGCAAGCCAATAATAATATTTTCGTTTTCATCTCTGTTTAAACATTAACAATGGGATTGTGTAATTATATGCCACTTTGTATTATCCATATTTGATGGTTTAAATATTTGTATTTGTTAATTATTTTCACCGTCATCTTCAATAAATAAAATTAGAAAATATCATAATGCAATTACCGCTACTGATTTAATTTATTTTCAGGACTACACTAATTGGGCAGTGATCGCTGAGCATATCGTCTTGAACCATCTGCTCACCAGATTTCGGAAAGTAGTGGACTAATTCACTACCTGGCTTTTGAAGCTTTGCAGCATCAGGGCCCATGAGAATATGATCTATTGGTACTGGATATTTAGGATGACAACCTTTCAAGTCTTGCATACTGTTTTTAAGGAGAACACGCTCTCCATCTATTTCATTCAGAACTGACCAGAGTTTGTTGTTTTTTATTGTCAGCCTATGGTTAAAATCGCCAAGGATAACAAATTTTCTTTTTTCTTTAATATTGCTCTCGATCCATGCATCCAAAATTGGGACTTGTTTTTCTAGCACTTCACAAGCACTTCTATCGGACGTAGTGTAATCGTTTACAAAGCAGCCGCTTTTCAAATGTATGGCCATGACATCTATCGTGTCTTCTGTGCCAAGAAGTCGTATCATAACCCCGTAACGCAGACCATTTCTGTCTATGGCGATTTCTTTATAGCTTCCGAGGTCTTGAAAGACTATGCCCTTACGTACGGCAATGGCCACGCGCTGTTGTGTGCTTTCTTGATTATTACCACGACAGCTATAGGTTTGGCTGGTTGGACGCTGAGAAAGTATAATTGTCCAATCTGACTCTGGAAACACCCTATAAACTGCCGCCATATTTTCTACTTCCTGCAGTGATACTATATCTGCTTGGAGTGATTCTGTAAAATTTCTAAGCTTAGTGTAATCTGAATCATAACGGGGCACGCACCCTTTACCGTTTTGTTCCGCTAAGTGTTCCATGTTCCAGGCGACAAATCGAAGTTCTTTAGATTGAGCTTGGACATTACTTACCGAAAGAGTAAAGAAGCTGAAGAATGTTGCGATAGAAAGAATGAATCTCTTTTTCATAAGAGTAATTTAATTTTTTTAAAATTAGCCTAGAATAATTGAATTTTATTTTAGTTTTAAGCTTTTACATTTTTTACTCTGAATTAATTAAATATTAATGTTTTTCATTGTGAAATGGTGGTATTAATTTAGGCTAAGATATGAGCTCCAAAAGACATTACTTATTGCACCCTGTTGTTTGGCTCGCAGCACTCGGGTACTTTGTGGATATTTATGACTTGCTTCTTTTTAGTATTATTCGAATTCCTTCTTTAAATGATATTGGAGTGGAGAATATTACGGGCACAGGATTGCTCATTCTCAACACTCAAATGTTTGGTCTTCTTTTGGGCGGTATTTTATGGGGTGTACTGGGAGATAAACTTGGCCGTACGAGAGTATTATTCTATTCGATTGCTCTCTACTCTATTGGAAACCTGCTTAATGGTTTTGTTCAATCTGGAACGCAGTATGCTTTAATTCGATTCATTGCTGGAGTTGGACTTGCTGGAGAGTTAGGCGCTGGAATCACCTTAGTTTCCGAACTTCTTCCAAAAAACAAACGTGGATTGGGAACTGCATTGGTTGCAGGGTTTGGATTGACAGGTGCTGTTTTTGCATTTTTTATATCCCAGTGGTTTCCTTGGCGTACCTGCTATTTTATTGGAGGAGGTATGGGGTTATTATTGCTAACTCTTCGTATGAGTGTTTTTGAGAGTAAATTATATAAAAAATTATCTGAAAAAACACATGTAGCGAAAGGCAATTTCCTGATGCTTTTTAATAAAAGAGAGAGATTCATGCGGTACCTCAGGAGTATCTTAATTGGACTACCCACGTGGTTTGTCGTTGGTATTTTGATATCTTTTTCTCCAGAGTTTGCCCGTCAATTAGGAATCGAACAACCCATAGACCCTGGCAAAGGAATTATGATTAGTTATGCAGCTATTGCCGCTGGGGATATAGCAATAGGTCTTTTATCTCAGCACTTAAAATCGCGCAAGAAAGCTCTACACGTATTTTATCTCATCACTATAGTGGGTATGGTGGTTTTCTTCACTGCCTCAACACCTTGGCAGCTTTACCTTTCTACTGGAATTATGGGATTTGGAACCGGATTTTGGGCTGTATTCATAACTATAGGAGCAGAAAATTTTGGGACCAATTTACGAGCAACTGCTGCCACGACTATTCCAAATATGGCGCGTGGGTCGTTGAATATGATTTCTGCATTATTCTTATTTTTGACAAGCCAAATTTCATATCTCAATAGCGGAATTGTTACAGGTGTTATTGTCATGTTAGTTACCTATTGGGCAATTTACGGCCTTCAGGAAACCTTTGGGCGAGATCTTGATTTTATTGAAGAATAAATAGTTTAAAAACCTGATTGAAAAACTACTAGGCAGCCATGCAACATACAAGAGTCATCTTCCCCCCAACTCTTCAAACGACTCTTTCGGTTGTTAAAAAAGTCTTTATTCCCGAAAATCGTATAGATATACTTCAGTCATTGATTGTATATATTCAGGAAAAGCTTGATTTGGAACTAGAGGTTAACTTGAATTTTGTTTGCACTCACAATTCTAGAAGAAGTCAGTTCTCTCAAGTTTGGGCGCAAACAGCAGCTATTTTTTATGGCATTAAGGTTAATTGTTTTTCAGGAGGAGTTGAAGTTACTACTTTTAATCAGTCAGCTTTATCCGCTCTTAAAAAGAGCGGATTTGATATTAATACAATAGGAACAGATAACCCTAGACATGAAGTATTTATGTCTCATGATTTTGAGCCACTGATTATGTTTTCAAAGCTTTTTGATGATTCTATTAACCCGAGAAATAATCATGCTACAATAATGACGTGTTCTCATGCTGATGAAAATTGCCCTGTAATAACAGGGTCTGAAAAAAGATTTTCAATTCACTATGAAGATCCAAAAAAGTTTGATGGTTTGAGAATTGCGGCTAGTAAATATAATGAATGCTCGATTCAGGTTGCTAGTGAAATGTTTTATATATTCTCTCAACTCAAAAATAAATAATGAAAAAAAAGATAAGGAAACTTTCATTTCTCGATCAATATCTAACTCTTTGGATATTTCTTGCGATGGCATTAGGCGTAAGTATTGGATATTTTGTTCCCTCAGCTTCTATTTTTATAGATTCGTTTAGCTCAGGAAGTACAAATATTCCAATTGCCATAGGATTAATCTTGATGATGTATCCCCCATTGGCAAAAGTGAATTATAAACTATTGCCCAAAGTATTTAAAAATGTTAAAGTTTTGACTCTTTCATTAGCTTTAAATTGGATTGTGGGTCCCATATTGATGTTTATTCTTGCTTTGATATTCCTTCAGGATTATCCGGAGTACATGGTTGGCATTATACTGATAGGTCTTGCTCGTTGCATAGCGATGGTTTTGGTTTGGAATGACTTGGCTGAGGGGAGCACTGAATACGGTGCTGGCTTGGTTGCTTTAAATAGTATTTTTCAAGTGTTTGCGTACTCTTTTTATGCTTGGTTATTTATAACCATTTTACCTCCCTATTTTGGTTTTGAAGGTGCTATCGTTGACATTTCTATTATCACTATAGCAGAGAGTGTTGCCATCTATTTGGGGATACCCTTTTTAGCCGGGTTTTTCAGCCGAGTTATTCTTGTTAAAGCCAAAGGCGAAGATTGGTATAAAACGCAATTCATTCCTGCAATTTCCCCAATGACTTTAATAGCTCTGTTATTTACAATAATGGTCATGTTTTCGCTTAAGGGAGAATTGATTGTTCAAATACCAATGGATGTATTTAGAATAGCTATCCCTTTGTTAATTTATTTTGCATTGATGTTCCTCATTGGTTTCTTTTTAAGTAAGGCAATGGGCGCGGAGTATGATAAAAATGCTGCTATCTCTTTTACAGCTGCTGGAAATAATTTTGAATTAGCTATTGCTGTCGCTATTGGCGTATTTGGTATTAATTCCGGTCAGGCATTTGCAGGAGTTGTGGGGCCATTAGTAGAGGTTCCTGCTTTGATTCTGCTGGTAAGAGTTGCTTTTTGGTTTAAAAAGAAATATTATTCTAATGAGAAATCAAAAATCTAGAATGTGAATTTCTAAAACTTAACATTAAGTTAACAATTACAAAATATCTTGGTTAAAGTGCAATATTAATTTTGTTAAAATTAATCAGTTATTACTATGCTTTCAGTAAAAATAAAGATCACAATAGTTACTGTTTGTACATCTCTAGTGACTTTTGGTCAGCAAGGTGTAAATCAAATTAGTTTTGGTAAAGGGTTGTTAAATTATGTTGCTGCAGATAGTAGTTTCAGTGTAAAATTTGCTCCACGTATCCAAGTGCGTTATTATGGAAATACGGATTTCACTGATGACGGTTTAAGTCCACTAGAACATGAATTTTTGGTGAGGCGATCACGATTTAAGTTTGATGGATGGGTCTTGAACCCGAGTATAGGCTATAAAATGGAATTTGGACTTTCAAACAATGACATGTCAGGTGCAAGTGCTTTTACAAAAAACTCACCGAGATATATTTTAGATGCAATCATTAAATGGAGATTTGCGCCCAACTTTGAATTGTGGGCAGGTCAAACAAAACTGCCTGGCAATGTTGAACGTGTAGTTTCATCAGCAAATCTGCAATTAGTAGATCGTTCTTTACTAAATAGTAGGTTTAATATTGATCGCGATTTAGGCATTCAAATTCGTCATTCCTCCAGAATTGGTCGCCATTTTGTAAGCAAAGAGAAATTCGCAATTTCTCAGGGTGAAGGACGAAATATTGCCACCGGCAATGAAGGAGGGCTTCAATATACGGGGAGAGTGGAATTATTCCCAATGGGAAGCTTTTTGAAAAAAGGAGAGTATAAGGGAAGCTCAACGCTTAGAGAGTCAAAGCCAAAGTTGATGCTAGCATATACTTATGATTTTAATAATGATGCTTCTAAGACTAGATCGAATATGGGCGATTATATGTATCTCGATGATGGGAGTCTTTACCAGACGAATATTACAACTCAGTTTATAGATGCGGTGTTTAAATATGAGGGCTACTCTTTAATGACTGAATATTCATCTCGAAGTGCTACAAATCCAATAGCAAAAGAAAGTGACGGAATGGAAACAGGTGATGTAGTTTTAACAGGAAGTGCCATTAATGTGGCAATGGGATATTTTTTATCAGAAAAAATAGAAATTGCTGGACGTTGGACATCTTTAAGCTTCGATGATCTAACCGGTGCTGAATCTGTTACAATGTATACCCTGGGGTTAAACAATTTTATAGTGGGTCATAAGCTTAAGGTACAGAGTGATTTAAGTTATACCCTAAATGATGGATCTGGAAATGCTCTTATGTTTAGAACTGGTTTTGAATTACATTTTTAATTTAACACACAGATAACATTTCACATGTAAATTTGATCTTGAAAACAAAATACTATGGATAATATATTCTTTTTGATGATAATTGCACTCGCTATTTTGGCGGTCGCAGATCTTATTGTTGGTGTCAGTAACGATGCAGTGAACTTTTTAAATTCCGCAATTGGGTCAAAAGTCATTTCTTTTAGAAACATAATGATAATAGCTAGTTTGGGTGTCTTTGTTGGTGCCGTATTCTCCAGCGGAATGATGGAAGTCGCTAGGAAAGGAATTTTCATGCCTTCGGAATTCTATTTCGATGAAATCATGTTCATTTTTATGGCAGTAATGATTGGGGATATACTATTGCTTGATTTTTTTAATACATTGGGAATGCCAACTTCTACCACAGTTTCTATAGTTTTCAATTTGTTAGGAGCAGCTGTAGTAATGGCGCTTATTAAGATCGGTATGTCTGATACTGAGACATTGGCAGATCTTTCCCGTTATATTAACACACAGAAAGCAAAGCAAATTGTTTCTGGTATTCTTTTATCAGTGGTGATTTCATTTACTGTGGGAATGCTTGTACAATGGATTTCACGTTTAGTATTTTCTTTTCAATATGAAAAGAAAGTAAAAAACTTTGGATTTATTTTTGCCGGTATTTGTCTCACGGCAATTGGCTATTTCATTTTCTTTAAAGGTCTAAAAGGGACCCCTTTCTATGGAGACATTAAAGAATTCTTAGCAGATTATTCAATATTATTGATCGGTTTAATGCTTGCTTTTTGGACAGTCTTGATGTTCTTGATAGATAAGATTTTTAAAATTAATGTACTTACAATTGTTATTGGTGTTGGTACTTTTGGTCTCGCGCTCGCTTTTGCTGGAAATGATCTTGTGAACTTTATTGGCGTGCCTATGGCTGCCTATCATAGTTATGAAGCTTGGTCGGCGTCAGGAATACCCGCATCTGAATTCTCCATGGGAATCCTCTCGAAAAAAGTGCCAACCGAATCTGGTTTGCTAATATTAGCAGGTTCAATTATGGTCGTCACCTTGGCTTTTTCAAAAAAAGCACGTACAGTTGCAGACACTTCCATTGATCTTTCTCGACAAAGAGATGGAAATGAGAGGTTTCAACCAAACATGCTTTCAAAGATCATTGTAAAGGGATCTACAAAGTTTGTGAGTGCTATAAGTGCAGTTTTACCAAGTGCTTTTCAAGCTAAGATTTCGAGTAGTTTTCAAACGCCAGCAATAGAAGTATCAGAAGTAAAAGCAAAAGAGCTTCCTGCATTTGATATGATTCGTGCGTCTATTAATCTTGCTGTTGCTGGAATTTTAATTTCGATAGCAACCAGTATGAAATTACCCTTATCCACAACATATGTTACGTTTATGGTAGCTATGGGGACATCGCTGGCTGATCGTGCTTGGGGTAGGGAAAGTGCCGTTTATCGTGTTGCTGGAGTTTTAAATGTAATTGGCGGTTGGTTTTTTACAGCTTTCAGCGCATTTACATTTGCGGGTGTTTTAACATATATCATTTACATGGGTCGCGGGGCCGCAATAGCAATCTTATTACTCCTTGCTGCCATACTTGTTCTTCGTAATTATTTAAGTCATTTGAAGAAGTTAAATTCACAATCTGACCATACCTCATTGAAGAAATCTGCAAGCCAAACCGTTCAGGGTATTATTGAGGAAAGTGCAGATAATGTCGCCAAATCTATGTATCGCTCTGTAAAAATATTTGATGGTGTCATGGAGGGATTGGCAAACCAAGATGTGGGTGCCCTAAAAAAAATGCGTAAAAGTGTTTCGAAATTTGAAGATGAAGTTGAGACTTTGCGTAATCATCTGTTTTATTTTATTAAAAATTTAGATGATACCAGTGTTCGGGGAAGTAATTTTTATATCATGGTTCTGGCAAATTTGACAGATGTAGTTGAATCTCTAGCATTTATATCTAAAAAAAGCTTCAAGCACATCGATAACAATCACAGCGGTTTAAGTAAGGGTCAGATCAATGATTTAAAGGAGATTCAGTCTGATTTATCTACGGTTGTTTCGGCAATTGAAAGAGCATTTGTTAATAAAGAATTTAGTGATTTAGGAAGCTATCTTGAACAAGAAAATCTAATTGTAGCGCTCATTTCTGAGAAAGTTGATATTCAGATCGCGCGGACAAGAAAGGAGGAAGTGAGTCCGAAAAATACGACTCTTTACTTCAATTTGTTGCTCGAAACAAAAGACTTGATAAAGTCAATAATGAGACTTGCAGAAGAATACTACAACAGTAGCTCAAATAGATAATTTATTTGATCGTCAGTTGACATTGTTTTTGTGTCATATATTGTAGAATATAATTACTTAGAATCTCATGGCTAAAATGATAACTACCCCCAGAGTTAAATATTATTGGGTGATAGGAGCTACAGGATTTGTTGGGAGAAATTTAATTCTGGAACTATTAGATCGTTATGGTGACTATCCTTTAGTTCAGATTGTTGCTGTAGGGCATCATCGATTAGACCCGGTGGTAATGGAGCGAACACATTTTTTAATGATGCCCTTAAATAAAATTGAGAAAAGGTGGATCGAACGTTTTCCGCCAAGCTACTTATATCATTGTGCTCGTATGGCTGGGAGTAATGATTTTCTGCGTCGTATAGCATCATCCAAAGGCGAGCGAGCTAATATTCGTTTAAAAAAGATGCTGGAGAACTTGACGTCACCTCCTATTGTCATTTATTGCAGCGGAACATTGATGTACGGTAATAATTTGGAAGCTGTAGATGAAGATTCACCAATTCAGCCAATAGCATATGCACGTGCATATGAACGGGCAGAGAGACCCTGGCATAAGAAGTCTAATTATATGGATATTCGCATGGCCTTCCCTGCATGGATCTTTGGAGGGGACTCTTGGTTTATGAGTTTTTATCTAAATCCCGCTGAAACCCGTAAAAAAGTTCCTGTATATGGGGATGGGGGTCAACAAATGAGCCTGATTCATGTTCAGGATGTTGCCGGACAGCTTATCCATATAGCAGAACATGGAGAAAAAAGTAATCACTATAATATTTATGGTACAGAGCTAACCACGCAAGCTAATTTTGCGCAAACGGTTGCTGAGGAAGCTGATCTTCAAACTGAGATTTTAAGTGAAAAAGAAATTGAAAAGAATTATGGCAAAACCGTTTTAGAGGCATTGACTTCATCGATGCCAATTAAAACTCAACATATAAAATGGAGAGCAGGCTACAATTTTAAATTTCCTAATTGGAGATTAATGGTTCGAGAAGTTGTTTCCCTGCATAGAAATAATTAACTCTTTTTTTGAAAATCATAAAGCATATATTCTCCAAGAGTTCCAAGTTTGGTGCGTGAAATTTTAGAGTCTATAAACCAGAGAAAAAGTCTAATCTTGTTTGGGAGTCTTCTGTGAATCCCTCCATAATACCAGGCCGGAAAAAAAATACTATAGCCTCGCTGTTCTTTGCATTTCAGTGTTGTACTTAATTTAACTTCTTTCGATGAGTAGCATTTAGACGCCAAAAATTTTGATGACGAATACCCTCCCCATACTTTTTTTAGGCGATCAAAGGCACTGCGGAACCTGCCTTTGAGTAATTCGATAAGTATTCCGCCAACATACCATTTGTTCACAAAAGTCAGCACTAAATTTCCTCCAGGCAGAAGAAGTCTCTCTAATTCAGCCATGGAATTACTCAAGTCATCTACCGTGTTCAAGGCTCCGAAAAAGACATATATCATGTCGTATCTCTCCCCAGGGAATTGGCTTTCAATATCTTCTACACTTCCTTGTTTTGATATTGCATTACTAAGATTAAAATCGAGTATTTTTTCATTTGTAATTCTAACCATCTCAGCAGAGATATCTAAGCCTCTTATGCTTGCTTCAGGGAAAGTTTGAGCAAAATGAACCAGGTCAAATCCAGGCCCAAATCCAATCTCTAATACTCTTGTGAATTTATATTGGCGCACATGTTCACGAAACGATTGACGGATACGTTGTAGGGTATCGTTTTTCCAATATCGATGTTCAAAATCAACAGCATCTTTATCATAATAATCTCCAATTTGATTGTAATATTTTGAATTCATTTATGATTTTTTTTTGAAATTAGTTCAGGACATATTATGGCTGCTCCAAAAGACCAAAATAAAAATGCAAAACTAGGCTGATTTAAAAAATTGTTCACGTTCATATGGAATGCATAAGTTATCAAGCCTAAAAAAAATGGCAATGTCTGTATTTGCATTTCTCCTGTGCTGGAGTAGCTGCGATACATCCAAATTATAAACATAATCAGAAACAATATAGTTGAGGGCCATCCGTTTTCGCTCAGCTGGAGTAATATTTCGCTATGGGAAGAGCCTCCAGAGCCTTTGGGTATATTGTCGGGGTTTCTGACACTCAACCTATTTATTAACGATGCTTCTTGAAAGGGTATATAGGTGAACTGATATGTGCCCGGTCCAAAGCCCCAATGAGGTCGATCTTGGAACATTTTAATTGCACTTGTCCATCGGTTCAATCGCTCAAGGTTACTAATATCTGTTTGGATATTAGTTACAGATAAAACCTCTTCAAAAACATTTGCATTTGGGTCATGACTTTCTATCTTATCATAGGTAAAGGCCTCACGAATTTTTTCAGACCCAAAAATCATACTGACAACAATCAGAATTAATGGCATAGCCAATCTAGCTTTTATAGGCAGCCAGCACAAAAAATATGTGATAATCATTATTCCGATACTGATTAAAGCAGCGCGAGATTCGGAAAAAACAACAATTATAAAGGCCATTAAAGACAGGAGATAATAATTTTTGTCCATTCTTGCTTTTCCCAAAGAGAGTCCACTCAATATTGCCGCTACAGCACCTACAAAGGTATTTGAATAATAAAATGGCTTAAAAATTCCATTTATGGTGACTGGATTAAAATCGTACTTGATAAATTGATATCCGCCCCAAAGAATTACAAGTGAGAAAGCTAAAAAATATAGTTTAAGCCACCTTGAAAGTTCACCTGACCCAAAACGAAGAACTCCGTAAAAAAAAACAAATACAAAAAGTGCATTGAGTAGGGAAAATTTAAATGAGGTCTCAACCATTGAACTCATAAAAAGGGGTAATACAAAAGATATAACCCAAAGCCCAGGAAGGGGTTGATTGGTGATTAGTTTATAATTTTTTTCAATTAATAAATCCCAAGATAATACAATAGCTAAAACTCCAATTAGCCATTCACTTGGGAGCATTAAATTAAGTTCTCCAATATTGATATTCATGCTCAACGGTAGGATAAATGCAAGCAGAGAAAATCCGTTTTTGGCCCATTTTTTTTTAACTATGATTACAGCGACAATTAGGGCTAGCAATCCTGCAAAAATTAATCCCCATTTATCTATGGTCCAGACTGCAACAATATAAATCAGTAAAAAAAATATGGATCCAATTCTACTTTTAAAGTTCAACATGAAGCGTCAGCTTTTTACCATAGAAAACCCCCATAAACATAAATACGCTAGAGCACCTCCTAGTAATCCAATTAGCCAAAATGGTAATCCCGAAGGTGAGGAAGGTATTTCGGCACTTGAAATGATATATGATTTTGGGATTGGTGCTTTTAAATAATTCTCTAAAGTTTTGTCTTTTCTTTGAAGTCTAGTCAATTCTTTAACAGCAGCTCCATATTGATTTTCTTTTTGAAACAATCTAGCCTCTAATGCCAATGAGTCTTTTTGAGCCTCAACTCTTAATGAATCTAATGTTGACCTTAAATATTCTACCTCTTGAGATAGTGTCGCTAAATTGCTCCGAGTGAAATCCAAGCTTTGCCCCACATTTTGCCCAAGCATTTCTTGTTTTATCGAGTCAGCCCATTGAACAATTGAATTAGCAGCACTTGCTGCCAATATTGCTTCAAAAGCGTCAACAGACACTTTCACTGCTCCATTTCTAGTTCGATTGACTTGGTAATTTAATTCTTCACCGTAAACATTTTCAATTTTTTGTTTAAGGATATTACTCGTTAATATCTCAATATGCGCATCTATCTCGATTGGAGATCCAAAGCCTATTCCATTTTGATTTATCTGCTTTTCCATCATGGTTAATGGGACAAAAAATGTAGTCTCTGCTTGATACGATGCCGGTTTGAAAAGCATTAAACAACCAATAAGTATGCCTGCTATTCCACTAAGAAAAATGAAGTTTTTTTTCATGATTATACTAGTTTTTTCTCGTTGTAATTTTCTAAAACTCTATTTTGAACACTGTTTGGCCAGAACCCACTGGTGTGTTCAGAGATTTCTGAATTACTATTTTTACTCCGAGAATTTTTAAGCATTCTTCTTGTAATAATTTCTCGGGCCTTATTTTCTATCCAATCTCC
>TARA_B110000858_G_scaffold198514_1_pt1 | contig 69351 bp, 67 predicted proteins | sample TARA_B110000858 | Tara Oceans TARA_B110000858 (sample SAMEA4398247) | marine metagenome | biome: Polar Biome; feature: [SRF] surface water layer (ENVO:00010504); material: water (ENVO:00002006), including particulate matter (ENVO:01000060) such as... | depth 5 m | reverse complement strand
AAATATGACTGGGCTTGGCAGAAATATCTGGACGGTTGTGCAAACCACTGGATGCCGCAAGAAGTTAATATGACAGCGGACATTGGCCTCTGGAAAACTCCTAACGGTCTAACCGATGACGAACGCCTCATCGTGAAGCGCAACCTCGGCTTTTTCTCTACAGCTGACTCCTTAGTTGCCAATAACTTAGTACTAGCCGTCTACCGTCTAATAACTAACCCCGAATGCCGACAATACATTTTGCGCCAGGCTTTCGAGGAAGCTATTCATACTCATGCTTATCAATATTGCATCGAGTCTCTCTCTATGGATGAGGGCGAGATTTTCAATATGTATCACGAGGTCCCTTCGGTAGCGAAGAAGGCAGCTTGGGGACTTAAGTACACACAAGAATTGAGCGATCCTAAATTCAACACAGGCACCATCGAAAATGATCAGGCTCTACTCAAAAATCTAATCGCGTTTTACTGTTGCCTAGAGGGCATTTTCTTCTACTGCGGTTTTACTCAGATCTTATCCATGGGTAGACGCAATAAGATGACGGGCACCTCAGAGCAGTTTCAATACATTCTTCGCGACGAATCAATGCACTTAAATTTCGGCATCGACATGATCAATCAGATCAAGCTGGAAAACCCGCAACTCTGGACTGACGATATGAAGGAGCAGGCAACGCAGATGATTTTGCAAGCTACGGCTCTGGAGATTGAATACGCGCGAGATACTATGCCGCGCGGCGTACTCGGCATGAACGCTGCAATGATGGAAGAGTACTTACAATTCATCGCGAACCGAAGACTCATTCAGATTGGCCTGCCCGAGCAGTTCGCTGGAGTTGAGAATCCGTTTCCTTGGATGTCTGAAATCATGGATCTACGCAAGGAAAAGAACTTCTTCGAAACTCGAGTCATTGAATATCAAACTGGCGGCGCTTTGACCTGGGATTAGGGTCTGGCATTAAGATTTAGTATCGGCTCTACGGAGTCGGTACCAAATGGAGCACACATGAGCGAAAAAAAGTACGCTGACGATGACCCAGAACGCACTTTGATCACACTAGATCAGCTTAGCCAGACCATCGAGGTAATGACTAGTGTAGTGAATAGACTACGCCGTCATTTAAGCGATCAGATCAAAGCTCAACTGGATTCTCAACTTGAGGCGCAAGAAGAATTAGAAGCATTGGTATCGCTGCAAATCGAATCTCCTGTACAGACAGCCACGAGCGAATCTAAGGCCGAGGCGCTAACTGCCCCGTCGCAGCAGCAAACCGGTACCGAGAAGAGCGAGCGGGAACGAGAGAGTTTCGTGGTAGAAATTAGTCAGCAAGAAGTAGAACCCGTTCGCAAGTCAACCAAGACCCTTCACTAGACGAGCTGTCTTACAACAGACTAAAGCGGCCACGCTACCTGCCATGACTAAGCCCATAGGTGCCATCGTATTAGCGGCAGGTTTCAGCAGCCGCTTTGGCAGTAGCAAACTACTCGCCAGGCTTTCGAACGGAAAATCGGTTTTCCAACAGACTATAGAACGAATTACCGAGGCATTCCCCTACCGACTCGTCATTACTCGTCCGGAAATGGCAGCAACGCTGCAAGAGTTAGCCCCCGGAACATCAATCCTTAGTTTCGAGCATGCCGAACAAGGAATGGGGGCGACACTGGCATATGCAGCACAACATATCGGCGACTGGGATGGCTGCGTGGTTTGCCTCGGCGACATGCCTTTTATCGAGGTCTCAAGCTATCGCCTCATTGCCGAACAAGTCACCACCGACTCCATTATTACTCCTACGATTGACTCCAAAGTAGGAAATCCCGTCGCCTTTGGCAGCAAGCTTTTTGCCGATCTCGAAACGCTAAGCGGCGATAGCGGAGGCAGAAAGCTCACCAGCATGTATCCGCAAGCTGTTCGAGAAGTGCAAGTCTCTGACCCTGGCATACTGCAAGATATCGACACCCCGGAAGAGCTGGCTCTTTATCAAGATTCCTAGGGAATTCGGCTGCTGCTTGGGCTTGCATGACATTGTCTTTGACTAGTAGTAGATAGATTGCCTGGCAAAACCTATTAGCTAATAGAGCCTTATTGCATGATGAGCCGCTTTCGCCCTACAATCTTTGCATCGACAGAAAGCGCCGAAGCCGCTAACTTGAGGTGGATGGAGTACTAGGCAGCATGAAGAAAATCAAGAACGAGAGCGAATTACTGAAGGAAGCGATCCGAGTTGGCTCGCGCTACTTCGAGGCACGCGGCGCTGGCAAATTCGAGACCACCGACCATGCCGATATCAAGGTCCGTGCAATCTATCTACTACTAGTCAAAGACAATGTCATACAGCCACTAGCAACAGCCGACGAAAGCGTCCTGAATATGCGTCATAAACTAGCAATTTGGATTTCCAAGAGCCTCCCCACCGATCATCACCTACTGCAGTAAAGCCGATGCGAAAATCTTCTATTGCCAGTCTTCTCCTACTAAATTTTAGCCTGTTCATTTCGCTGAACACGGCGCTCGCCGATACGTCTACGGCTCTGCTCGCCATGGAGGATCCACAGAACCCCTTGATGCGAATAAGCACATCTAAAGGTGAGATGTATCTAGAGCTCTTCCCTGCCGAAGCGCCACGTAATGTCGAGAACTTCATTGCACTGGCAGAGGGCGAAAAGGATTTCATGAACTCAGATTCTGGAGAGCAGTTTCAGTCCAGATACTACAACGGCATGCGCTTCCACCGCGTCATACCTGGCTTCATCATTCAAGCCGGTAGCCCAGCTTACAATCCACTGGGTCTTCAGGTGAATCTCCTCGATGACGAAATAAATGCAGATGCGCTAGGCCTAGATCAGATAGCGGTGTTGAATCCGGATGGCAGCTTCGCCGATGTGCTCAATATCGAGTCGAAGTTAGATTTCCATGAGGATATCCTTACGCCACTCTATGCGCGAAGAAATATCAGCGATATCGAGGCTGTGCTACGCAGACAATATCAAGTTCTCGAAGCGCTACAGGGGCTAAGTGTTAAATCCGTCTACGAGAATCAAGGTTATCGCTACGATGACTCGCTAGAGAGCCGACCTATCGAGCGCGGCACTGTGGCTATGGCGAATTCTGGCCCAAACAGCAATGGCACTGAGTTTTTCATCAGCCTCAGCAATGCCGAATGGCTTACTGGAAAACACACGGTCATAGGGAGAATCGTCGAGGGTCAGGAGGTAATGGATAGTATTGGCAGCACCGCTGCCAATCCAGATCAATTCTCTAGCCTGAGCACCTTGATATATTCCGTGCGCAGGGCAAACTAGTAGGGCAAACTAACAGCAAAACCAGCTAATTTTTTGGAGCTGCCATGTCGAAGAAAAAAGCCAAAAAGAACTCCGAACGAGGCACCTATGCTCTGTGTATCACTACCGGGCTGATCGGAGTCGGACTTGGGCTTGGCCCATTTCTAGGAAGTGTATTGGTATCCGGCGCTATTGGAATAGTCGCAGGCGGCGTTGTCGGATATATAATCAATAATCGCCAGGCTAGCCGAAAAAGCTAATTGCCCTCCCTCCCGACTCTAGGCTATTTTTCTACTACGACGTAGCCAGATCCGCCTCTTCCATGAATATCTCTCGCTTATAGGGCGGCATAGATTCCAGGATGGTCTTCCCGTAGCGCTTGCTAACGATGCGCTCATCGAAGAGCGTTATCCTGCCCCTGTCGGACTCACTGCGCAGTAATCGTCCGCTAGCCTGAACAAGTCGAAAGGCCGCATCAGGCACAGCCAAAGTCATGAAAGAATTTAGACCCTGCTGTTCGATCCATTCCGATAGTGTCATCTCGATAGGATCATTCGGCACGGCAAAGGGGATCTTGGCTATCAGCACATGAGTACAATACTTTCCAGGCAGATCCACACCTTCTGCAAAACTAGACAAGCCGAAGATCAGACTTCCTTCGCCCTTATCTATTCGCTGCCGATGATATTTTATTAGCTGCGACTTTTGAAAATCATCCTGGCATAAGACTAGATCGCGCCATAGCGGTGGCAGCAATTGCATAACATCTTGCATTTGTCGCCGGCTGGAAAAAAGCATCAGAGAGGCGCCAGACTTGTCTACAATTTCTGGAATTGCCTTCACGATAAAATCAGTGTGTTTTTCTGAGTCTGATGGCTCACATCCCATCTTGGGAATAACCAAACTAGCAGAGTTCGAAAAGTCGAATGGGCTTAAAATGCTGAGATAATGTGTATGCTCCGGCAAACCAGCGCGCATCTTCAGCATGTCGAAATTTCCCAAGGATGAGAGCGTGGCGGAGGTCAATACCGCGCCGGCACAGTTTTCCCAGAGACGCTGCTGTAGATTCTCTGCAGCTAGCACAGGACTCGAGGACAGACCTATATCCGCAAAGTTTTCATTGATATTGTAGCTGAGCCATCTCGCAGTCGGCGCCTTACCCTCAGGGTCAAGCGATGCATAACTTAGCCAGAGATCTAGATTCGATTCGGCACGTTTCTGCTGCGAACCGATGAGTGGAAACCATTGCTCTGCTAGTTGTCTGCGTTTTACATCGGCGCCATCTTCCATCGCCTCTTTCAGATCATCGCTTATGCTTTGAAATGCAGAGGAAAGCCGCGTGAAAAGATTAGCAAGGTTGGCGGCTAGGCTCTGCACTTCTTCAGGCACGACTCCGAGCTTGAAGGCATGCTGGATTCGATTGTCGTAGCTATCCGCCTGATCTATTGCCTCGAGAATCTGCTCCAACATCAACCAGGCATGGTCGAGCTGTTCCCGGGTATCAACAAGCAGTTTCTGTAGTGACTTCTGCGTTGTGCCATCGATGAAGTCATCTTTCTGCAGACGCAACGATAAAGGCTCAGTTCGCTCTAACCAAGTAGTCGTCGCCTTAATCCGTGTGTATGCGGAAAAGTGGTTATTACTCTTCAGTGGTAGATGGTGTGCTTCATCAAATATATAAATACATTTCCCAGGCTCAGGGAGAATAACTCCACCTCCCAATGCGAGATCAGACAGGACTAGATCGTGGTTACTAACGATACAATCTGCCTTGTCCATGGAGTCTCGAGCCTGATAGAAGCAGCAGTTTCTAAAGTGGCTACACTTTGGCCCCATGCATTGTGCATTGTCTACCGTCACCGGCTTCCAGTCGGTATCGCTAAGCGAGCTCTCCCAATCGTCTCTGTCTCCTTTCCAGTTTCCCGCGCTCAGTTGTTCCAACATTTTCTCGTAGAGTGCATGGTCTCCATCGGCAGGGCTATCAAGCTCTTCGCCATACAGATCCATCATCGCCTGCATGCTGTCATTACCGCGCAGTAGCATATCGAGCTTAGCGAGGCATAAGTACCGCCCCCTGCCCTTGGCTAATGAATAACTGAAACCGAGATCAGAGCCTTCTAATATTTCCGGGAGATCCTTCAGCACAACCTGCTCTTGCAGCGCGACAGTAGCTGTGGCAATCACTACCTTGTAATCAAGAGCCTTCGCAAGCGGCAGCACGGCGAGCACATAGGCCATTGTTTTACCCGTGCCAGTGCCCGCCTCGACCACACAGATCGGGGGTTCAGATTCGTCTTCGCTAAGATTGGCCAAAGTCTTTGCGATCTCGGCGATCATCAAACGCTGGCCATAACGGGGAGTGAGGTCTCGAGACTCGAGCAATTGACGATATGTGGACTGAATACCCTTCTTTACATCCTCCGCTAACATCGAACCCTGTCCCTGAATTTCTTATCGATAGCCAATTGATTTGAGAATTATAGCATTTGTATGCCAATTTCCTGTGAAATTCTCGGAATTAGCCTCCTGTAGAATTCTTTTCTGTTTTGATTGAAACAACATCTGCTACACTTGTGTCATAGCTATCACGCGCTCATTCAACTGCTTAAGTCAGTAGAGAAATCATAATAATTCAGTTAAATCCTTCGGTTCGTAGTACATGACAATTGCCTCAAGTCCTGCATCTCCCCTCATAGACAACACTTGGTTAAATCAAGACTCCGCGCAGCGGCTTATTACTATCGAGAAACTATCCCTCGAAGAGCCAAGCACCGCTGAGTTTCTGCTCAAAATAGCCCAAGAGGATGAACACGAAGAAGTTCGTTGCTCAGCGATAGCGCGCATTGTTGATTTAGATACGCTAAAAAAACTACAGAGCGGCAGTGGCAAGGCAGCTGACACGGCTCAACAACAGATTTACAGGATTATAGCTGGCGCGCTGGAAAGCCAGCACAGCGAAACAGAACGTGTTGCGAAGCTAGGGCAGCTGTCCAGCAACGGAGTGAAGCAAGTAGCCCTGATCACAAAGCTGAAGACGATCGGGAGTCTAGCGGTCGGTGCCGTCACTGAAAATGAAGACCTCGCCGATCTGTGTCTTTTTGCTGGCAGTGTTCATGTACGTAAATCTGCCGCCCTAAAAATCGAAGACACACAACTCCTCAAAGAGATTCTAGCCAAAGTCACTGGCAAAGATAAAACTGTCAGCAAGGTAGTCGCCAGCCGTCTGGAGCCACTTACTAGTGGCTCCAGCGACAAGAGCAACGGAAAGACTGATTCACCAGCCATGGCCGAGCAGAAGCCCGCTGATAAAAAGCCTCTGAAGACTGAGAGCCTAGAAAAAGTCGAGAAAGCTGACGCCCCGCAGCTAGAGCCCAGCGTTGAATTCGACGCCGCTGAAAAAGAGACAGCAAAACTTAGTTACAAGAACAGCAGCCGCCTATTTGAGATTCGATCACAATTAAGAAAATTACAGTCTAGACTAGCGGAAACCGAGACAGAGTTAACGGCGAAAATTGCTAGCTTACATACCGACATCGCCAGCAAGATCAACAAGAACAATGAATACCAAGAACTACTGAGCACGAAAACCGAAGAACTACTCTCTTCCCTCGTCGAGGCGCTAGAGTCTGGAAACTCGGAGAATGCCACTCAGTGCTGGGGCAAAATCCAAGGAAACATTAGCAATACGACGAATCAGATACGAGCAGAGCTTTTAAAGAAGGCCAACGTACACAAAAAGAAAATCACAGAGCTGCGCGATTGGAAGATATTTGCCGCGACAGAAAAGAAGAAAGAAATTATTGTTCAGATACAACAGCTGATCGACTCGAAGATGCATGCCTCAGATCGCTCTAAGAGCATCAGCAAGATGCACAAGGAGTGGAAGTCTCTAGGCCGCTCCAACCAGAATGAACAACTCTGGAAGGAATTCAAAAAATTATCAGATCAAGCCTACGAACCTTGCAAGGAATACTTCAAGGAACGCAAACAGCTGATGGCTGAGAACCTATTAAAACGCCGAGAGATTTGTGACGCTCTCGAGGCAGAGCACAAACTGCTAGCCGAGGCTGATGGCGAGCCAGACATTTCCAAACTCAACAAACTCCTTAACGAATCGGAGAAAAATTGGAAATCGTTTGCCCCTATTGAGCAGAGCAAGATTAAGAGCTTACAAAAGCGCTTCTATGCCACAGTCAATCAATTACGAAAACTGCAAAAGAAGAACGTATCAATTAGCGCCAAACAGAAGCTAGAACTTGTAAGCCAAGCGCAAGAACTAGCCAAGCTTGAAGACAATAAGCACGCAATGAATGAGGCGAAGCGCCTGCAGCAAGACTGGAAAAAGATAGGCCCCACCTCCTACAGGGAAGATCAAAAATACTGGCAAGACTTTCGCGCCGCCTGCGACACAATATTCAATAAGCGCAACCAAGTCTCGGACAATCTACGTGATGACCTTAAAAAGATCGAGGCTAGACTCAACGAGATTCTCAGCACACTAGACGCGCTGACGAAGAAGGAAGAATCTGAATTCCGCGGGTCACGAGCCGCTTATCAAGATTTAGCACAGGAATTCTCAAACTCGCTAGACCCCCGAATCAAGTCGCAGCGAAAACACCTACTTGAGCGCTTTAATTCGGCGAAGCGGAAGATCGATTCTAGGTTTCGCGCCCTACCCGACAAACGGCAGCAGCAGTTACGTCAATCTATACTCGACAAAACAGCCCTGCTGCAAGATATTGAGAAGGCCCTGTTAAACGAGAGTGATACAGAAAAGTTTAGCGCCATACAACAAACTTTCGATCACGAAGCCTGGAAAGAAGCTGACAAGACTGGAGATGCAGATATCGACGAGCTGCTGGATGTGAGGCAAGGCGCCTCAAGCTCTGCCAAATCCAATGCCGACCTAGTAAAGAGCTGCAAACAATGCGAAGACGAGTTTAGAGAGCTGTGTATACAGGCAGAGATTCGCGCAAACATCGATTCTCCGGCTGAGGATAAAGCGCTCAGAATGAAGTTCCAGCTTGAACAATTACAGAGCGGTTTTGGTCAGGCCAAGCCAGACCCGAAACAGAATCTAAAATACGCAATGAACACAGAAATGCGCTCGATTGCGCTGGGTCCGCTCGATGAGTCCACAAGGGAATCTTTCACGGCTCGATTAAACGAAGTATTGCAGAAGCTACGCTGAGCTTAGGCCGCGGCTTATCACTGGGTTTGCATAACTCAATAAGTAGTGGTGGTGTAATTTTGAATCGACCTGCTCGAACCTATGCGAAAATGTTTCTCGCGATTCCTGCTTGATCTCAGGAATACTAAGCTCTAATCCAGATGCACGTTCAGGCAGCAAACCCTTTTCTCGCAGCAATTCGAAAGCGATATAATTACTATCTCGTAATTTGTAATTTTCGAGTATCTGCGAGTCGATGCTTGCGGCGATCGCGTCAGGATCATCGCTTAGGTATTCCATCTCACTACCAAAGGAGACATGGACCGCACCTTTAAATCCGATCATACCCGCCACTATACTCTGTATGTCACTCTTTTCATTTTTGATAAATGATCCCGTTGACTCGATCGCATATAGCTCCTCAGCCTTGAGGACATCACAGGCATCATATTCATAGGAGATAGATACCGGCACGATGTGCAGCTTATGCAGGCTTTCGCTAAGCGGTTGTTTGCGCTGATACATCGATAACATTTTTAATAGCGCAGCCTCAGTTTTATCAATTCCGTCTTTCGCTCGTCCTTCCCTCTGTGCAATCCACACATGGCTTCCCTGCTCTATGCAGTGATGCATATATTGAGAGAGCAAGGTCAAACCCTGCAACAGCTCTCTACCCTTTAACGACCGCTGCACGATAAAACTCTTATTCAATCGCATAAGGTCGGAGACAAAGGGTTTCTTTAGAAGATTATCACCTGTGGCTATCCGAACTGTCCTGTTGCCAGCGTGATATAGCATATAGTTTACGAAGGCGGGATCCATCGTAATGTCTCGATGATTAGATACGAAGAGATAACTGCGCTCACTATCAAGCTCTTCTAGCCCCGAGTGTGTCAGGCTTGTAGTGGTATCCTCAATCATCTTGTACATGTAGTCTGCGATAACATCCTGCATGCTCGCCACATCGTGGACTGAAGCAAGCTGCCCCTTCAGTTTGTTACGGGCAATCAGCCGCATCAGAGTCGGCAGAAGGCGCGACATTTTCGGGGCATAGAAACTAGCGACACTCGAGAGGAATTCTGGGTCGGTGACGAGACGATCTAAGACGGGACGTATCTCGTGATCGTGATAGGGGCGTATCTCTTTGAACTTGTCCATTTAATCTTTAACTATCAATGAGTTAATTTTTCCAAGAGCTGCAATTTACTGCCTCTACGCCTGGAGTCGGATTCTATCTGCTTTGTTCTCACTTGTGTAGCAGCAGCTATTCAGGCCCTACTTCAGCTGTACTATCGAATGCCGTGATGCCGGCCACGTAATCATCCAAACTCTTAAACAAATCTAGCTTCGAATCCCCCGCCCGGCCCAATGCCTCGGCATAGCCTTGCTCATAGGCTGCCAAGGCATCACTCGCCGTTAATCGTTCCCGTCTAAATTTATTCCATTGCTCAAGCTCCTGACTACTCAGTGTATCTTTATAGTTACGCGCTCTATAGCGCTGCAACATGATAGCTAGCCGAGAATCTCGAAACGGTAAGTCTAATCGAGCCAAGTCGGTCGCCGAAGTCGAACGAATCATGGACATGAGTTTTTTATCGGAGTCTGAAAAGAAGCCACCGCTATAAATCATATAGTCCGGATCCTCCTCCTTCTGTGCCGATTCCTCGGAGAACACCTCAGCGATTCGACTAACGATCTCCCTGTTGCTTTGCAAGCTATTCCAATAACTCTTAGAGGTATCGAAATCGATACCAAACTGCTCTGCACGCTCGCTAGATAAGACCGCTGGAGAAGTGATGACCGGGCACTTATTGATGTGAATGGTTTTCAGGCCGATACGCTCCACTCCCTCCTCCATGTCATCTCGCGGAGTAAAGATTCTCTTTCGAATCTCCTCAGTGCTGAGCTGCATCCATCGCTCCGGGTCGTCACGCAAGTCGTAGACGATGATGCCATTACTATTAGTCGGATGAGGGCATATGGGCATTACAAGAGCTACGCAGCCCTGAGTAGCGGGATACATCATAGAGACGTGCAGCACCGGCCTTCGAGTCACCATATCTATTTCGGATTGTACTGCTCGCTTATTACGCAGCTTATACACGTAGTCGTATAACTTCGGCTGCTTCTGCTTAATGAGTTTCGCAAACTCGATGGTCGCAATCACATCGCTAAGAGCATCATGAGCATCTGCATGCTCAATGCCGTTCTCGGCTGTCAGCTGCTCCAGCCTGAAACTAGTACTTCCATCTTCACGGAGTGGCCACGCGATGCCCTCTGGCCGAGTTGCAGCACAAAGCCTAGCCATGTCGATTATGTCCCAACGCGAGTTGCCGTTCTTCCATTCTCGCTCATAGGGATCGTAGAAATTCCTATAAAGTAACTGTCTCGTGAGCTCGTCATCGAAACGGATACTGTTATAACCGGCAACACAGGTGCCAGGCTGCGAAAATTCGGCATGAATACGCTTGATGAATTCCGCTTCACAGACGCCGCTTGCTAAGGCCTTCTGCGGAGAAATTCCAGTTATCAAACAAGCCATAGGGTCGGGCAAGAAATCATCAGCCGGCGTGCAATAAAACACCAAGGGCTCTGAAATGATATCCAAGTTCTCATCGGTACGAATGCCGGCAAACTGCGAGGCTCTATTCCTACGCGGATCCTTGCCGAAGGTTTCGAAATCGTACCAATAAATTGAATTATCTGACATCAGAGCACTCTATGCCGGAGATTAGCCCAGCAGACCGGCCCAGAAGGCCCTTTTAGAGTTGATTATAGCGGCTTCTGCCGTCTACGTACGGCAAGACTTTATTCACCGACAGCTTAGCAATATCTACTTAGCAATTCCTTCTAATCGCCCATTTGTAGTAGTATCGCTCTGCTTAGCACTCGATAGACTAGTGTTCGGCAGAAACAGCCTGTGTGCATGCATCGACTGGACCTTGCTAGAATATTGATTCTGGGCTAATCCAACTAAACTAGGCCCGTAATCTACACAGAGACAAACAAATCATGGATTTCCGCGGCACCCATATACTTAGCGTGAAGCAGTTTGCAAGATCTGATGTTGATCGGATCTTCGAAGTCGCTGATACCATGGCCCCGTATGCGCGCAGAGAGCGTATCACCCGAGTCCTCGAAGGCGCGATCCTGGGCAATATGTTCTTCGAACCAAGCACCCGAACACGAGTTAGCTTCGGTTGTGCCTTCAACCTGCTGGGTGGTCAAGTTCGCGAGACTTCCGACGTAAAGACCTCCTCTATCTCCAAAGGCGAGTCCCTATACGACACCGCCAGAGTTATCAGCGGTTACAGCGATATTATCGTCATGCGACATCCGCAAATCGGCTCGGTTAGCGAATTCGCCAAAGCCAGTCGTGTGCCAGTCGTTAATGGCGGCGACGGCCCCAATGAGCACCCTTCACAAGCCCTGCTCGACCTCTACACGATCAAGAAAGAACTGATGTCTAATGACAGACAAATAGACGGCATGAACATTGCGATGATAGGCGATCTCAAGCACGGTCGAACTGTACATTCGCTCTCACAATTATTGCTGCTATATGACAACATAACTTTTACGCTGATATCGCCAACAGAACTCAAGATGCCCGCTGAAATCGTCTCCGAGTTAACGGCTGCCGGACACAAGGTCATAGAAACCGAGGACATGGAAGCCGGCCTGAATGACAACGATACAGTTTACCTCACCCGCATACAGGAAGAGCGTTTTACCACAAAGCTGGAAGCCGATATCTATCGCGGCCGCTTTAGGCTGAACCGGTCCATTTACACACGCTACTGTCAGCCGAATACAGTTATCATGCATCCACTACCACGAGATTCGCGCGAGGAAGCTAATGAGCTCGACAATGACCTCAATCAACATCCAAGCCTTGCTATCTTTCGACAAACGGACAATGGCGTTGTGGTGCGCATGGCTTTATTCGCCCTAGTTCTTAATGTAGCTGATAAGGTAGATGAATCCGCCAGCGATGTAGGCTGGTACACAGAAGTCAGGTTCTAGCACTTAATTCAGTTTCAACAAGCACAATTCAGATGAATGCAGCATCTACAACACGCAGGAATACGACTATGGGTTTTAACGATTTACTAAAAATGATGATCGAAAAAGACGGCTCCGACCTGTTTCTGACAACCGGTGCCCCGCCTAGCATGAAGGCATTTGGAAAACTCACTCCTTTAGTCGATAAAAAATTACCCGAAGGTATGGTCAAAAAGATCGCCTACCAAATAATGAATGAAGATCAGATTAAGGACTTTGAATTAGCCCCGAAATGAACCTTGCAATCGCCGACCCAGACATTGGTCGCTTTCGTGTAAACATCTTCAAGCAGCGTGGCGAGCTAGCTATTGTAGCCCGTAACATCAAGACAGAAATCCCAAGTGCTGCCTCACTAGGCCTGCCTCCCATCTTGAATGACTTGATCATGCAGAAGAACGGAATCGTCTTATTCGTCGGCGGCACTGGCTCAGGAAAATCCACGTCACTGGCAGCACTTATCGACCATCGCAATAAGAACAGCGATGGCCACATTATCACTATCGAAGATCCAGTAGAATTCGTTCACCCTCACCAAAAATCGATCATCAATCAACGCGAAGTCGGCGTCGACACAAATAGTTACGAGGAAGCGTTACAAAATACCCTACGACAAGCGCCCGACGTAATTCTAATTGGAGAGATCCGAAGTCAGGAGACGATGGAGCATGCACTCGCCTTTGCGGAAACAGGACACCTATGCTTGTCGACACTGCACGCAAACAATGCGAATCAGGCATTAGACCGTATCATTAACTTCTTCCCCGAAGAGCGACACAAGCAGCTGTTTCTCGACTTATCCTTGAATTTGCAAGGCTTTGTTTCACAGCGACTGATTCCAACAGTCGATGGCAAGCGAGCCGCTGCAATAGAAGTCTTACTAGGCACTCCACGCGTCTGCGATCTAATTAAGCAAGGAAAGGTCATGGAGCTTAAGGAGGTCATGGAAAAAGGCGAACAACAGGGAATGAAAACCTTCGATTCTGCGCTCTACGACCTCTTCAAGAGCGGCAAGATTAGCTACGAAGAAGCGCTCAAAAATGCAGACTCGAAAAATAACTTGCGTCTAAGAATCCAACTATCCGAAGGAAAAGATGCTGACGAAACAGATATCGATGACGAAGAAGATTCTGGTGGACTATCACTTGTGCAGTCCGACGATGAGCAAGACAATATTTTTTAGATTGCACCCTCGCAACTACTCATGCTGAAATATTCGGCGTATGCGCAACTAGACGGAATCGCCGCCGCTGATGGAATCCGCAATAAGCAATTCACCAGTGCAGAGCTAACTGCCTGCGCGATCGAGCGCGCGAACGAAGTTAATCCCCGCCTAAATGCCATCGTACATGAGTGTTTCGAATCTGCCCAAGAGCAGGCAATGCGGATCGACAACAATCCTAAACTTCTGCAAAAAAGCAGAGTAGCTGGGCTACCCTTTCTAATCAAAGATCTCGCCGAAGTTCAAGGCTTTGCTACTAGCTTTGGCAGCGCTCTTTATGAGAATTATGTTTCATCTCAGCATTCCAAAATCGTAGCGAAGTATATCCAGGCAGGACTACCCATACTGGGCAAAACGAACACCCCCGAATTCGGACTCACGTTAACCACCGAGTCACGCGCCAACGGCCCCTGCCGTAATCCATGGAACCTAGATTACTCTACAGGAGGTTCCAGTGGTGGTGCGGCCGCCGCAGTTGCCGCCGGCATAGTGCCAGTTGCTCATGCTAGCGATGGAGGTGGATCTATTCGCATACCCGCCTCTTGCTGCGGACTATTTGGAATAAAACCCAGCCGCGGACTAACAGTGGTTGGTGATTCACTAAATGAGTCTTGGGGAGGCATGAGTGTCGGGCATGTACTGAGCCGCAGCGTCCGCGATAGTGCCGCGTTCTTAGATGTGATTAAACTGGATCATTCTCATCTGTACCCATTACCTACAAGCCCCCATTCTTTTTACGATTCGATTCATGAAACGAGCGCTAGGACTAGGAAGCTACGTATTGCTGTTCAATTTGACCACCCCACCGGAGAAACTGTCGATAAGGACTGTGCCCTAGCAATACGCAAAGCCGTCAAACTTTGCGAATCCTTAGGTCATCACGTGGAAGAGGCGGCTCATCCAGTCGACCACAGCCTCACTAGCAGAGCCATGACGCGCATGATAAATACCTACCTCTATCAGTCGGTAGCCAGGAGAGCAGAGGAATTGCAGCTCCCATTAGAAGAGTGTCCCCTCGAGGCATCAACTCTGTCCTTGGTTAAGCGTGGGAAGGCTGTGAGTGCAGCTGCCTATGTGGATGCTAGGAACTGCCTCATAGCGGCAGAGCAACAGTTACAGATATTCCATCAGCAGTATGATGTAATTATTCAGCCGGTTCTGAGCAAAGTTCCAGCTAAACTTGGTTGGCTAGATATGGACAGCGATGACCTGAAGGCCTACGGCAGCAGATTCAACGCCTACAGCGGTTTTACCGCTCTGGCTAACGGGACGGGACAGCCCTCCATGTCCGTTCCCATGCACCTAGCAGAGTCGAACTTGCCGGTAGGCGCGCTGTTCACCGCAGCCTGGGGAGACGATGCGACTCTATTACAGCTCGCCACTCAGCTAGAGCACGCTGCACCCTGGCAGCAATTGGCAGACGGCCTCTAGCGGAACTAAATCACAGTGAGCAATTTTATCACAATTCATGACGCAGCCTTGCTCTAGCTGCTCTATAATCAAGCAGGGAAACAGAGATGCAATATTTATTATTATTTTAAATAACAAGAAGTTAGTACGTATAACTAATAATCTACATACATTTGGAGAACCGGCATGAAGCTGCGCCTTTCGATACTATCAGCCACTATTACGCTTAGCCTCTCGGGCGCCAGCCTTGGCCAAGAATACCAGACGGCTTACACCGAATGGGGCGCACCAGACCTACAAGGGTACTGGAAGAACGCCACGGTAATGCCCTTCGAACGACCTCAAGAACTGGGTACTAAGCAAGCTTATACGGAAGAAGAAGCAAAGCAATTAGAGCAAACCGCACAGCAAGCGGTTGAGCAAGACAATGAGCCACTAGATCCAAACCGCCCCGCTCCCAAGCTTGAGGCGCTGCCACGCGTTGGAAACTATGATCTTTTTTGGACCGATCGGGGCATGTTCCTGCCAACTATCGACGGCGAGTTTCGCACCTCGGCGGTCATCGATCCAGCAAACGGCCGAATCCCGGAGCGAGTAGCTGGTTTCCACGAGCGCATGCAGGTAGTCCGCGCGAATCTGCCGGATAAAAACGCAGGCCCCGAAGGCAGATATCTAGGCGAACGCTGCCTCGTGGCTTTCGGTTATTCGTCTGGACCGGTTATGACCCCTGTGATGTACAACAGCCACATGCAAATCGTGCAGTCGCCCGGCTATGTGAACATCATCGTTGAGATGGCGCACGACGCCAGAATCATCAAGATTGCCGATGAGAGAAGCCCTGTGGGCGAGGTACATCAAAAATGGATGGGTGACTCCATCGGTCGCTGGGAAGGCGATACGCTCGTCGTAGAAACCAAAAACTACAACCCGTGGATTACCTACCACGGCGCATCCACAGAAAACCTTATTGTAATCGAAACGTTTAAGCGCGATGCGAACAACAAGATCGTTTACGGTTTCACCGTAGACGACCCGACAGTCTATAGCGCGCAGTGGTCAGGGGAATACCCCTTATCGCGCATAGACGAACCCGTCTACGAATATGCCTGCCACGAGGGCAACTACGGCATCATCGGAATCCTTGCCGGCGCTAGAAGATTGGAAGCGATGGAAAGAGAAGGCATCGAACGCGCTATAAAACAATAATTCTCGAAAAGTCGCGCACTAAAAAAGGTGGCTTCGGCTACCTTTTTTATGAATTCAAAAATACTGACTACAGATCGCTCACTGCTGTTGATACCTTACGGATGTAATCTCTGCCATCACCGCAATCGCGATCTCGGCCGGCGTTTTACTGTTAATTTGAAACCCAATTGGAGCATGCAAGCGGTTGATCTCCTCACCGCTTAGTCCAAGTTCCGGCAACCTTTCGCGCCGTGCCGCCGAAGTCTTAACCGAGCCCATTGCCCCGATATAGAATGCATCTGTTTTCAATGCCTCCATCAAAGCCATATCATCAACCCTAGGGTCGTGAGCTAGAGCAATTATGCCACTGTAGGGATTACTGAAGCGCTCGCGCACAACATCGTCGGGCAATTGCGCCGTTGTCTCCACACCTGGCACATACCAATTATCCAAATAATTTGGCCGCGGATCACACAATGTAACGTCATATTCCAAAGCAATCGCCATTTCTGCAACAAATTTCGCCACATCACCCGCCCCTAAAATTAACAATCGATACATGGGGCTAAGACTATGAGTCATCCGTGTGCCTTCTATGACTACGGCATCTTCGCTACTTTGAGCTTCCGCCGAAATAAGACCGTTCGTTAAATCTACCTTTCGGCTAACTTTGCTGTGATTTTCTAAATCTCCCGATAAGCGTCGAAACACCTCGCAATTCTGCTCGCTGCTATCTATGTATTCCAACAGAACATGGAGCTGACCACCGCAGGGAAGTTTTAATCGAGCCTGCTCTTCCAGCGTCACTCCGTACTTAACGATGAAAGGCTTAGACTCTTCGTCATACTGCGCCTTGAGACTCCCATCACGAAGTTGTAACAAGAAGTCTTCTTCGATGCAGCCACCAGAAATCGAACCCACTAGTTCGCCGTCCATTGTACAGGCCATCATTGCGCCGATCGGTCTTGGCGAAGAACCCCAGGTTTTCAAGATCGTACACAGCCAAACCGGTCGCTGACTGTTAAGCCATGATTCAACATGGGAAATTATTTGTTGCTGACTACTTTGCATGATCTCTATTCGGTGTCGAGGATCGGTGGAGTCGAAAATTGTCTCGGTTTAAGTTTGCACCCACTACACAATTCTTTCTTTCCATTTCCCACTGCAGAAAATAAGGCAGCCTACTATACCAGCGAAGATAGTAGGCGCAAATACCACCTCTAGCAAAGTTGCGCTGCTGCACGCCTCACGAGACCTAAGCGAAATTGAAGCGTGGCGTGATCTGCCCCGATTCCAGCTCAAGCAAGAACTGCTTAGTCTCTATGCCTCCACCGAAGCCGGTGAGCTTGCCAGAGGCTGCTATGACTCGATGGCAGGGAATAATGACTGGTATCGGATTCACTCCATTCGCGGCCCCTACCGCTCGCGAGGCCTTAGGCTTTCCAATGTTCGCGGCGAGCTGAGCATAACTCCAAGTTTCACCGTAGGGAATTTCTCTCAGAGTGCGCCATACCGATTCTTGAAAGGCAGTACCCTTAGGCAGTAGTGGCAGATCGAATTCTTTTAACTCTCCCGCGAAATACGCATCCAATTGAGAGCAGGCATCATTGAATGGCGCTCCATCTTTCGACCAACCGGATTCGTGACGCCGCTGCATTTTCCCGCTCGGAAATCCGAGCAATGATAAATAACCTCCTTGGCCAGCTAACAGCAATTCGCCGATCGATGTATTGTGATAATGATAAAACATAGTCATGTTGCTCTCCTCAATTTGCTCCTAGACCGGGCTGTTTAGCAAGCTCATTTAACGCGAATGCTTTGTTGATAGCGCCTCCACAATAGAATTACAGTGTAGCGGTCTAATTAAGAAACTAGGAGGGTTAAACAGTGACCGTAAGCATACCCCTTTCCCCATAAATACTGGCCGTTTTCGGACACTATCATCTAAAAAACAGCAAAGAACAAATCAATGCTAAACATTCCAAACAATCTATAAGCCATTGTTATTAAAATATATTTTTAGTATATCTTCACATCTTTCACGAACTGAGAAAATGCCGCACCGCCAGAGCCAGCAACCCTCTAATCTGCAGAGAAAGTAGACCCTATTGCCGAGCGTTTTGCTGCACGCAGACTCGACTGCAAAGGAGCACTTCCCTGAGGATCTATCCGATACAGGCGTGGAAAGCGTATCTGCTAGAAATGTCATCCCATACTGCTATGTCTTCATTTGAGCGAGCCCATCCCTATAGGCTGACAAAGGGGAATGCTATGAGCCCCCTGCTGGTGTATATTAGCCGCCTCTTAGGCATAGGTGGCGTTAATATTTCTCTGCTGGACATGCTTATAAATGCCCCAAAAGAACTAATAAATCAAATCTAGATGTGGTTGGATTATTCATGAATAACAAAGATTTACGAAAATATTCTAAAGTTGTAGTTGATGGTGTTGAGCAGTCTGCGAGCCGCGCCATGTTACGCGCCGTCGGCTTCGAAGACGCCGATTTCAAAAAACCTCAGATCGGTATCGCCTCAACTTGGAGCATGGTCACCCCCTGCAACATGCATATCAATAAGCTTGCCGAGGACGTGAACAAGGGCACCGATAGTGCGGGCGGCAAAGGGATCATTTACAGCTGCATAACCATATCCGATGGCATATCCATGGGTACGGAGGGCATGAAGTACTCTCTGGTTTCCCGCGAGGTCATCGCTGACTCTGTGGAAACTGTCTCCGGGTGCATGGGTCACGATGGCATAATCACCATCGGCGGCTGCGATAAGAATATGCCTGGCCTTTTGATGGGAATGTCTCGCCTCAATCGCCCCTCACTATTTATCTACGGCGGCACTATACAGCCAGGCCCCAACCACACGAATGTAGTGTCTGTCTTCGAGGCCGTGGGCGAGCACGCCGCTGGCAAGGTTTCCGATATCGAACTGAAGAATATTGAAGAGACCGCCATCCCAGGACCAGGTTCCTGCGGCGGCATGTACACAGCGAATACTATGGCCTCAGCAATAGAAGCACTAGGCATGAGCCTGCCCAATAGCTCCGCACAGGATGCGATCTCAGCGGAGAAGGTCAAGGACTGCTTAGACGCTGGCGAAGCGATCATGCACCTGATCGAGCAGGATATTAAACCTTCCGACATCATGACCCGTCCTGCATTCGAGAATGCCATCAAGGTAGTTATTGCACTCGGCGGCTCCACTAATGCGGTACTACACCTTCTCGCCATGGCTCATACCATGAATGTTGAGCTAGAGCTCGACGATTTTACCCGCATTGGCAAGAAAACACCGATGCTGGCAGACCTGAAGCCCAGTGGAAAATACCTGATGTCGGAGCTCATCAAGATCGGCGGCATTCAGCCTCTCATGAAGCGCATGCTGGAAGCTGGCATGCTCGATGGTAGCTGCTTGACTGTAACAGGCAAAACGATAGCCGAAAACCTTGCTTCAGTAGAGCCCTATCCTGAAGGGCAAGACATCATTCGCCCATTCGACAATCCCATTAAGAAAGACAGCCATCTTGTTATTTTAAAAGGAAATTTAGCACCTACAGGTGCGGTAGCAAAGATAACCGGCAAGGAAGGCCTGAGCTTCACTGGCAACGCTAGAGTCTTCGAGTCCGAGGAAGAATGCCTCAAGGGTGTGTTAGATGGCACTGTGGTCAAAAATGATGTGCTCGTGATACGCTACGAAGGACCAAAGGGTGCGCCGGGTATGCGTGAAATGCTAAGCCCCACGTCCGCGATAATGGGTAAAGGCCTTGGTAAAGATGTAGCCCTAATCACTGACGGCCGCTTTTCTGGCGGAAGCCATGGCTTTGTTGTGGGCCACGTCACTCCGGAGGCCATCGAGGGCGGACCCATCGCCATCGTGCAAACGGGCGACCGAATCTCTATCGATGCTGAGACCAACGAGGTAAAAGTTGAGCTTAGCGACGAAGAAATCTCCGCGAGACTGGCGGATTGGAAAAAACCCCCTGCTCGCTATACTCGAGGAGTGCTAGCGAAGTTTGCAGCCTCTGTTGCCTCGGCCTCTGAAGGAGCCGTAACGGATAAGTATCTTTAGCCGATAGAAGCACATAATAAAAACAATAATAGAGGTCTTAACTTGCCCGATTTCTTCACGAGTATTGGCACCCTGCTAGATGGCAGCTTCTTGCAGTCGATCGCTCTTTGGGCGCTGACTACAATCCCCGGGTTTCCACCGATCATTCAGACTGTACACATCCTCGGCATCGCCGTGGTAATGGGCAGTGTCGTCCTACTCGATCTGCGCATCCTAGGCGTGGCCGTTCCTAGCCAAAAAATCTCTGAGATGACGAGCAGGTTGATGCCTTGGTTATGGTGGGCCTTGGTATCGAATATCATTTCCGGCGGCTTCTTCCTATTTGGCAGGCCGCTCAGATATTTCAACAATCCAATTTTTGGCTGGAAGATAAGCTTCCTGATTCCAGCGGTTCTCTTAACCTTACTTTTCCATATGCTAAGCAAGCGAGAAGAAGATTATTGGGAATCCAGCTCCAAACGTCTGTGGAGCGCGCGGGTAATCGCTCTATTTTCACTATTTTTGTGGATCATGGTCGCCATGGCAGGTCGCTGGATCGCCTACGCCGAATACATTTACGTCCCTGCTTATTAGCGCCCTCGCGCAAAGGAACTCTCATATGCCCGCCAAGAAAAGCCATAGCTCGAGATTACACGACAGCTTAAGAACGCTACTTATTCTGGGGCTCCTGACTCTTTCGCCGCTAGCAATCTCGGGAGAACACACTGATAGGCTCTCTGAATGCCTTATCACTGCTCCAACAGAGAAAGACAAACTCAGTCTCGCCAAATGGATGTTCACTGCGATAGCCCTACACCCTGCCGCTGAAGAGATAGCAGACGTATCGCTCTCTGCACGCGAACAGGCAAATAGAGAGATGGCGGAGCTACTAGTGAAACTCCTCAGCAGGAGCTGTTTCAGCGAAACCAGACTGGCAATTCAGAACGAAGGTAGTCTGGCACTGCAAACCAGTTTTAGTGTGTTCGGACAGCTTGCCGCAACGAACCTACTTTCTGACCCAAATGTAGCAGCTGGCCTAGCCAGTCTTGAAACATACATAAGCGCCAAAGACCTTGAAAATCGCCTAGAAATTGGCCAATAAAAAAACAGATTAGACGAAACTGGTAAACCTAATGGAATTCCTCAACTCACCGAAATGGATCGATGTAGAAAACTGGCCAATTTCTTGGGAAATCGGCGGCACAAGCTGGTTCCCATTTCTGGAATCGATTCACGTTATTGCAGCAGCTTTTGTCGTAGGCTCTATTCTTATGGTGGATCTGCGATTACTAGGACTGGCAGCAGTAAAATATTCGATTAGCACTCTCTCTAAGGAGTTGGTGCCTTGGACTTGGGGCGCGTTCGTGATTGCGACGATTACAGGCCTAGGCATGTTCATCACGCGTGCTGCCTCGCATGTAGTCAATCCAGCGTTTCAGTGGAAGATAGTCTTACTCGCCCTCGCCGGCGTGAATATGGCGTATTTTCACCTCCGCATTTACAAGAACATAGCTCAATGGGATGACGCGGCTCCAACTCCTACCCAGCTAAAAATCATTGGAGGCCTATCGCTTTTCCTCTGGTCAGGTGTCATGCTGGCCGGCAGATGGGTTGGGCACATAATTTAATGCAAACCCCAAAGATAGACTACACAATAACAATAAGAGCAGCGCAGTGCGCAAGCATCAAATAAACCCCCAACTTGATTTTGAACGAATCAGTGTCTTGTACGAGAACACTAACGTCGGCTATTTTGGTATTGCAGCAGGCGTGCTCTTCTTTGGCTATATAATAGATCAGCTAGCAAGCATTCAAGTTGCCTATCCTTGGATGATTATCGTAAGTATCGCCTACATTCCACGCGTAACATTATCGATAATGTTTGCGCGCAAAATGAAGGCTGGAGAAATTACTTATGAGAACGTAAACCCCTAGGAAAACTATTTTTTTTACAATAGCATTCTTCCTTTTTTATGTTTTTCCAGCGCCGTATTAATCCCCTATGAGCAAAACGAATTTATTGCCCTCCTATACTATGCAGTGATTGTAATGACGCTCATATCTGGAAGCATTCTGTCATACAGCACCTCGCTTCCAGTTATTTATTTGTTCATGAGTTTGAGCATGTTGCCCCTTATTGCGAAAACATTCTGGATGCAAGAGGCTCTATTTAATGCCCTAGGTTTTCTCCTAGTTATTGCCTATCTGCTGCTCACGCGACTTATACCCCGCCAAAACAAATTACTCGTTGAGAATATTGCTCTGCGAATCGAGAACGAGCATCAATCTCTAACAGATCCACTCACCAAATTAGGAAATCGTCGTCGCCTCTATCTCTTGACTGAAACTCTAGTTCCCTCATCTCTACGGCGCAAAGATCCATTTAGCATCGTGTTATTGGACATTGACAACTTCAAGCTGTTTAACGATAAATTCGGACATAGTGCCGGCGACGATCTACTAGTACAGGTATCCGAAATTTTGAAAGACTGTTCCCGAGATCAAGATTTGGTGGTGCGCTATGGCGGTGAAGAATTTCTACTTGTATTACCCTCCACCAACGTAGAATCTGCACAGATACTAGTTAATCGTATTAGCATCGCAATCAAGGCGAAAACCAGTGTCACCTTTAGCGGTGGCATCGCTATGCATTCTGAGCAATTATCTTTTGATCAACTGATAGAAAAAGCAGATCAACGTCTATACGTGGCGAAGACCGAAGGCAAGGACCGCTACAAACTCGCTGATGATTGAGAAGCTCTCCTCTTAGCTCCCTCTAGAGCCCAATTATCAGGATAATGTCGCGCTCCTGCCCTTTCCGATATAGAATTCCACCCTTGTACCGCAGAAATTGAAGCCCTGCCCCCGTAGGCACCCGAAAGCTGTTCGGCAGATACTGGACTGGGACTGAAAGGTATTCGGGCTCGTCTATGGGACAAAAATTCAATTCAGACCCAAGGATTACACTATGACTTCTTCCCTCTCAGTCGACAAGCGCTTCATTTCCCGCCTTTTGACTGCACTCGCTTTTCTAAGCTTCCTAAGCGCTTGCAGCGAAGATAGCGAGACACAAGTAGCAATGACAGATACCACCGGGGAAGGCTTTAGTACCTCGTTAGAGGCCACGCAAGTCGTCACGGAAAATGATTTTATTTATGAGGTAGATCGTTTTGCAGACATTCGAATATTGCGCTATCAGATCCCAGGGTTTGAAGATTTAAGCGATCAGCAGAAGGAGCTACTCTATTACTTATCTCAGGCAGCCCTCTCTGGCCGCGATATCATGTACGATCAAAACTACAAACATAATCTTCGAATTCGACGCACCCTCGAGGAAATACTAAAAAACTACGCCGGCGATAGAGACACGGAAAACTTTAGCCATCTCACAAACTACGCAAAACAAGTCTGGTTTGCGAATGGTATTCACCATCACTACTCAGGTCTAAAATTTACACCACTCTTCGACGAGACGTACTTCAACAATGTTATAAGCGCTACCGTGGCCCATGCCGAATTTCCGCTACGTGAAGGTCAAAGTGTAGAACAACTAATCGCCGAACTAACACCAATACTCTTCGATCAAAATCTAGACCCGAAGAAAGTAAACACTGCCGATGGTATAGACAAAGTGACAAGCTCTGCGGTCAACTTTTATGAAGGCGTTACCGAACAAGAGGTTATCGAATTTTATGCAGTGCAGTCAGAAAATGATGACTCAACTCCAGTCTCTCATGGGCTAAATTCAAAACTAGCAAAGGTCGATGGCGAAATCATTGAGCGCGTCTGGCACGTCGGTGGAATGTACAGCGAGGCGCTAGAGCGGGTTGTCTATTGGCTAGAGCGCGCTATTGGAGTCGCGGAGAATGACAAACAAAGAACAGCGCTTGAATTGCTAGTAAAATATTACCACTCTGGCGACCTTGAAGATTTCGACAGCTATAATATAGCTTGGGTCGAAGATACCGATTCAGCGATAGATGTAATCAACGGTTTCATCGAAGTCTATAACGATCCGCTAGGCTATCGAGGTTCTTTCGAATCGGTAGTTTCTTTTCGTGATGCCGAGGCAACTCTCAGAATTTCTGCAATTGGCGAGCGCGCGCAATGGTTCGAAGATAATTCTCCCATTCAGAATGAGCACAAGAAAGCAAAAGTGACGGGCATTGATGGCAAGGTCATCACTGTCGTGATGGAATCTGGCGACGCGTCACCCGCAACCCCTATTGGTATCAATCTACCGAATTCCAGTTGGATTCGTGCAGAGCACGGCTCGAAGTCAGTGAGCCTTGGCAATATCGTGAGTGCGTATAACTCTTCTCCCAGCAAAACACTTGAAGAATTCGCCTTCAACGAAGAAGAAATCCTACGCAGCCGCAGCCATTCAGAACAAGCCGGTGATTTGCACACCGACATGCACGAGGTCATCGGGCATGCATCGGGGCGAATCAACGAAGGTATCGGCACGACACGAGAGACGCTGCGACAATACGCCAGCACCCTGGAAGAGGCACGCGCTGACTTGGTCGCGCTGTACTATATTCTAGATCCAATTCTAATCGAGATCGGTGTGATGGATAGCCTCGAGGTTGGCCGCTCCGAGTACGATGCCTACATCCGCGGTGGCGCAATGCTACAACTGTATCGTCTGCAGCCAGGCGAGCTGGTTGAAGAGGCGCACATGCGGAATCGTCAGCTCGTAGCACTTTGGTCGTATGAGCAAGGCACGGAAGAAAATGTCATCGAGCGCGTGGTTCGAGATGACAAGACCTATTTCGTCGTACATGACTATGAGAAGTTACGCGAAATATTCGGCCAATTGCTAAAAGAAATCCAGCGCATCAAATCCGAAGGCGACTTCGAAGCCGCCAAAAATCTCGTAGAAAATTACGGCACACAAGTAGACGAAGAGCTACACGCCGAAGTATTGCAACGGTATGCTGCTTTGAACGTTGCGCCCTACTCGGGCTTTGTAAATCCTCGCATAGCTGCTGATGATGCAAACGGTGTAGTCGGCAACGTGCGTATCGAGTATCCGACTGACTTCATGTCGCAGATGCTCGAGTACGCCGCGCATTACTCTTTCTTGCCTACAGATAACTAAGGGGTAGCATAGCGAAAATGAACTTGGCAAAACTGAAGCGAGCCGAAGAAATTTTCCTTACTCGTTATCCGGGTGGATTCTCTCATCCTGAGATGATGGCAATCGGCAAGAAGCACAAAATGGATAAGATGATCCTTCTTAGCCAAGAACTTTTCGCGAAGAAAAATTTTAGGGATCCACCAGAAATAATTGAAAGCATGATTAAAATTGTATCTCGCTCTTCAATGATATCAATATTCGAGAAGCCGAAATTTCGAGATTTCGGACGAAGCTTAGAACCAAAACAGAAAAACTCTTTAGCCAGTGGATTAAAAGAACAGTTATATGGGGATAGCAAAAAAGGCTTCGAGAAAATTCTAGACATCATGCTAAGCGAGAAAATGGCAAAGTGGTCACTGATTAGCATCTGCCCTGCCTACTTTCGCCCTCAGGATGAAGTCTTCGTCAAACCAACGACAGCTAAGAAGGCCATAGTCCATTTTGAATTACAGAACCTTCACTATAGACCGCAGCCTTCATGGGAATTCTATGAAGAATTTCGCTCGCTTATCAATGAAATGAAAACAAAAGTTGACCCATCCTTATCACCAAGCAGCGCTGCGTTTACCGGGTTTCTTATGATGAGTATGGCAGCAATGGAAGAAGCCGAATTTTAATATTACAGTAGACTAGCGAGTTAATTGTGTTAGAACTAAGACCAAACTGCGAGCACTGCGATAAAGACTTACCCGCGGCGTCAACACAGGCCCATATTTGTACTTACGAATCTACATTCTGTAGCCATTGTGTCGAGAATGTACTCTATAATGTTTGCCCAAACTGTGGCGGCGGATTCAGCAAACGCCCCATTAGGCCGCAAACTGAAAGAAGGCCTGGCATAAGTCTGGAACATCAACCGGCATCGATTGAGCGTGTATCCACAAAGTATTCTAAAGAAGAAATTACACAGTTCGCCGGCGCCACAAAAGCAGTACGCGCCGAAGATCGATAACTAGAAATCCCCGAAGGCTCAGCACTATGAAAATACTCATTCGAAATATGGCGCGCAGTACCAGCGAAACAGATCTCAAAACTCTATTCGAGTCTTTTGGAGCGGTTCAGTCCTGCTCACTCGTTCTTGACCCGAAATCAGGTGGCTCGAAGGGTTTTGCCTTCATCGAAATGCCGAAGTCAGGAGAAGCCAAGGCCGCAGTCAAGAACCTAAACGGCAAGGATGTCGACGGCAAACGGATAAGAGTCAAGAAAGCAGACAATACAGGGAGAACGGCAAAGCAAGAGACACCAAAAGACAGCTAAAACAGTAGCTGCCTTTTGAGTTGTATTTCTTGCCTAGGAGAACACAGCCTTAAATAGGAAGAAAAATACTATAGAGATTCCTGCACCGACAGGCAGTGTAACCACCCAGGATAGAAAAACCCTACCAACGACATTGAGGTTAAGAGCGCCGATGCCACGCGCTAAGCCCACTCCCAGTACCGCACCTACCAGGGTGTGAGTTGTCGATACAGGAATCCCCGTACCGGAAGCCACTACCACGGTGGTTGCCGCAGCCAATTCGGCCGCAAAACCACGACTGGGTGTTAGCTCGGTAATATTTTTACCGATAGTTGCAATCACCTTATAGCCCCACATCGCTAGACCCGCGACTATGCCGCCACCTCCTAAGAGTAGAATCCAGTATGGCACGCCAGATTTCGCAGCAAAAACACCCCCACTTTGCACTACGCCATTCACAGCAGCCAATGGCCCAATAGCATTTGCGACGTCATTTGAGCCGTGAGCGAAGGCCATCGAACAGGCAGTGAATATCATCAATACGCCAAATACTTTTTCGACACTACCGAAGTGAAAGCCTTCATTATCCGTTGTAACTTCTTTAATGCTGCGCAGCAAGAAGATGCCGATGATCATGGCAAAGGCTCCAACTCCCAGCGCCATCATTAACGACTGAGCAAAAGTGAAGTCCAGCCCTACATAACGCAGCCCCTTTACGAGAGTAACCATCGCAATCATAAATCCCACCATGAAAATATAGAAAGGGACGTATTTCTTTGCGTTAGCGAAGGGGTCGTCAGTATCGAGAACAAGTTTCTGCACGCTGCGGAATATAAAGAAGGCGATGATGCCGGAACACACTGGAGAAACAACCCAGCTCGCCACAATAGTCCATATCTTGCTCCACACAACTGCGTCTACCGAGATACCGACAACCGCGAAACCTACGATTGCACCGATAATAGAATGGGTTGTGGAAACGGGCCAGCCGTTGTGGGACGCAATCAACAGCCAAGTACCCGCCGCCAACAACGAGGAGAGCATGCCGTAAACTAGCAACTCAGGCGAATCCGCAAATCCAGCCTTGTCGATGTCTATGATACCGCTACGAATTGTGGAGGTTACTTCTCCGCCGGCTAAGTAGGCCCCGGCAAATTCAAATATCATGGCGATGAATATCGCCTGTTTGATCGTGATGGCACCGGCACCAACTGAGGTACCCATTGCGTTAGCTACGTCATTCGCACCTACGCCCCACGCCATAAAGAAGCCGAATAAACAGGCCATGATCAAAAATATAGTGCCATATTGAGAAATTATGTCAGACATGTATCACCTAGCTTGTGAAGCTTTATTATTATTCTTATCGCGCAATCAACAGCAGTAGCCTAGCGCCCACACTTTCTGAAATATCTGCCAGATCGCCGATCTGATCGATAATCTTGTAGAGAAACATTACATGAACAGGAGGCAGGGACCCCTCTAATTCATACAGCTTCGCTCGCAGCTTAACCTGACTTACATCAGTTTGGTGCTCCAGTTCATCCAGCTCATTAATCAGAGCCTCAACCAAATCCACCTCTCTCCCTCGGAAGCCTGTCTCGAGTAACTCGTCCAACTCATTGATTACCTTAAGAGCTTGATTCGAGGCAAGTAGGCTTTCTTTGAAATAGTCGCGAACCTCCGGCACCAGGCTCTCTGGGATCTCCATGCGTCTACCTAGCATTAGTCCCGCTATATCTTTCGCGCAATTCGCCAATTTATCCTGAGTATGCAGCAGCTCTAGTAAGTCTGTTCTGGATACCGGAAGAAACAAACTCTTCGGCAAGTTCGTGCGCACATTGCTTTTGAGGTCATCGGCTATGTTTTCCTGACTCCGAATTTCTTGCTGCACAGCAAGAGCCGCGTCCCAGTCTTTTACGAAACTCGCTTCCAGAAATTCGCCTACTAGCTCGACGCAGTGGTGAGCTAGCGCCATATGTTCCTGAATGGGCCGGATTGGAGAGCGCCCAAATAGAGCGCTGAGTGTAGGTGTCATAAGTTTGGCCTGCTGTGATTTTTCCGAAGTATAGTTTCACTCCTTAGTAATGACTACAATTTTGTTATATTTTTTGTAATATTTCTGCGCTGATTTCCTGACATCTAATTTCACAGAAAGAACACAGCTAAACCTGCAATGCAAATAGCAATTACCAAGCAAAAATGGCATCTGTGTCTAAAGTTCAGACAATCTCTACAGCATAGATTTCGATGCCAAGGACAACGCTGAAACCGACACGCAATTAATAAGTTAAAGACAAAGTCATCACCGGAATCGCTGGTGGCTATTTCTTCAGGCTATGCAGCGCTCGATATAGGTGATTGCGGCTCAGAAACCATGAAATTCGTGGTGTTAATGCGCACATCCTGACAGAGAATAGTTTCACTATTGCGGAAATCCGGGACATTACCTCTATCGTAGCCCGCTCTACACCCAATCGCCTTCCAAATATAACGAATATCAAGCCAAATCCCGGGATCTACAGCATAGCTAGGAGTGATATCAGCTAGGAATCAATAACTAGCTACTAAATTTGCTCAATTGCCCCCTTTTGTACCCATATTTGTCTTCCCCTTCCACCTTGCAAATTGTAATCTTCTAAAGCTACGGGCTAGGCAATTCGGTTCGTGAATAAAGCAATCTAAATAATAAATTGAAATAACTAATGGCAATCAAAAACCCCAACATTCCAGCCAGTGCCTATAACGGCAATAGCACCCAAATTCAGCCCTCTATGGGCAGTCGCCTGTATGAAGATGCTTCGGGTACTATCCTGCTCGGCCAGCCACCAGAAGTACTCAAGGGCCTGCTACAGCACGGCATTAGCAACTTTGACACCCTCGTCCTTCCTGATGTGAAAGAAAAGAATGGCTCGCTGATGAATAGTCTCGAGTTTCCTCTGTATTTCTTCCTATTCGTAAGCAAGGGACTTGAACAGGGCCGCAAGCTAAATCTGGTCGGTGAACAGGTAGACATTAGCCACGCGCTGCGCCTATTACGCATCACCCTATTTGGACCGACTCGAGACGAGCTCGATGGCTGGCAAACAGACTCTGCCGTTGCCAATGAATGGCTCGCAGCCAGCGATGAACTTGCCCTGAAAGACAAATATGGCGAGATCATTCCTGTCCAAGAGTTCTTTAATATCCTGCCATTCAACGACGGCTGGGTAAAAGTAGGCGAACAGACCATTAGCCACATCGATACCGATGTATTCGATATTGGCTCCGGTGGTGGCACTGTTAGGATCGATCTAAACGAAGATACAAACATCCAACCACCCTACAAGGTCGAACCGGACTTCGTGCCCGGCGGCTTAGTTAAGATGGGTGTCGAGGTGCTAGGTGGCGCATCAGGCTTCACCCCTACAGAGCCCTGCACAGGGTTCGCATTCTGCTATAACGGCGAATACCTGCTAATCGATGCAATCCCCTTTCTTGATCAGCACCTGTTCGCCCGCGGCATCTCCAAAAATCAAGTCGCTGCAGTGTTTCTTACCCATTTACACGACGATCACTCATCTCTATTCCCTCTAATGATAATGCCTCACCGTGTTGACCTCATCACGACCCGTGAGATTTTTAACATGGCGATGGACAAAATTTCCTGCGGTATTGGCTGGACACTCAGCGCAGTATGCGAACATTTCAATCTAGTCGAGGTGACCCTGGGAGAACGGCTTAACTATTTTGGCTTAACGATCAAGCCACATGTCACTGTCCACAGCATTCCCACGATTGGCGCAACATTCTCAACCGTGAATAAAGGCATAGAAAAAGATATCTGCGTGATAGGCGATAATCACTCGATGAGCGCCATCAAAGAAATGACAGAACGCGGCCTGATTCGCGAAAGCACGACTAAGACTCTAGAAAAATTGTATTCCGACAGATTTTCGCTGCTAGTAGCCGATGGTGGTGCCGGCGCGATTCATGGCGACCCTGCAGATGCAATTCAGTCCGCATCCGACCGAGTTGTATTCGTTCATGTTGAAGAATTAGCGAACGAATTCAATACAACATTCTCGCTAGCAACTTCTGGCAAGCGCTACACGATCCTAGAAGGTGACTCTGCAATTTATACCTCGCAGATAAATCACTATCTTACCGAATGGCTGGGGCGACCCTTTCCGAACAGATGGATGCGCAGCTTATTAGCCGAGGAAGAAATTCGCCGCTATAACGCAGATGACGTAATCCTAGTTCAGGATGCAAGCACACGCGGATATGTCTATCTAATATTGACCGGCTACTGCAACGTAGTACGGCACGATGGCTTAAAGCTAACTAAAGAAGCCGAACTTCAGGCCGGAGACATTCTCGGCGAGATGGCAGTAATTACCGGCAGTGGAACACGTAATGCCAGCGTCATCGCTAAGACTCCCGTAACCCTCTGCGTCTTCTCGGAAGAAACATTCAAATCGTTCATCGTCGCCGAAGGATTTCAAGAGAAGCTGCTACAGCAATGGTCACTACGACCCGCTATAGCCAGACAGCCTCAGTTCGCCAATATGACGTCGACGGTCCTAGAGAAATTATGCCATGCCGCAGAACCTCTAATCTTGCATGAAGGCGACAGCTACGAATTGTCAGAATACACATGGTGTCTGTTAGCCGGCGGCCAGGCATCACTGGATGGCAAGAGCATGTACCGCTACGAAGATTATGGCGCCAGACCTTTTGCCGAGCCAGATAGCGGACTCATTGCTAGCAAGGAAGGCTGCACATTGATCTTATTTGATGCCAGACGCCTAGACCGACTGCGCATGAGAACGCCGCAACTAAATTACTATCTACGAAAAATGCGCAGTAGTGAACTGTGCAATCAAGCCTCTTGGATTCTAGGTCAGGTTGATATTCACGCCTAGAAAACGCGACTGATCGGTTTCGGTCAGCGCTTCAGCTTAAGCAGCAACTGATCAATGCGATCGATCGAGAACGGCTTGGAGATACCACCAACTACGTTTAAGTTCATTTCCTTACCAATATTCTTCGTGATATTTATCTTTTCTTTACCCATCCCACTGATCAGAACGATCATCGAACGGCTATCTATACCCGACAAGAAATCGAAGACAGCAAGGCCATCGTAGCCCTTCTCTGACATATCCATGTCCTCATCGAGGCCCAAATCTAAATCTAGAAAGATTAAATCAGGCTCAAACTTCCGATAAGCATCCTTTACTTCCCTGAAGTCGTTTACAACCACCACATCATAGCCTGCAACCCTCGCAACCTCCTCGATGATGTCGGTAATATCTTTGCTGTCGTCGATGATTAATAATTTTCGAAATTCATGACTTACTGAATCACTATCCATGCTGCAACCTTTTGTTTCCTATAACTTCCCCAAGTAGAGTAGTTTCGGTTAGGATTATATCGCCTGATTCGAATCTAGCATCACATTTGATGCACTATATATAAAAAATATTTCAGCGCCTGCAAACCAGTCAAAAGCCGTAGGAATAGCCCTCAAAGAATTCGATGCTGAATAGCCGTGATGACGAAACCCCTCAAATCTGGCATCGCCAGACGTTCTCGGCGAGATAAGGAGACGCAGAGCTATGTGCATGGACACCTCTCATACTTTATAACGACCCCCCCCTAATTTCACAAATACTGCCTCAATCAGCAGCAGGCATCAGGATAGTTACTTGGAAACTGTTATCCAAAGGAACAATTAGTGATAGGCCTCAATGCAGCGAATAATAGAGGCTAATTTATACTGAATTATTCTCAATAACATCGACGCCATATATAGCTAAGATCTATTGTCACTAGGGCTTATCTCAAACAATTTCCTTGCTGACGACCTGAATACGAATGCTCTCACCCTAGTTATGTGGGATAAAAAAGGGGGTACAATCTATCGAAATGTAGGCACTCGTCAATGTGCCGGAATGGAGCAACAGCCACTTTTCGGTAAAAATTGAGGAAGACAGGTTTTATGACGGCGAGAAATTCGAGTATATTCAATCTAGACAGACTGAATACCCTACTATTCAAGTAGACTGACCAATTAAAATAGGACAACGCTATGCCTCTCGATATTACATTCACTCTCAGCGATAGAGACCTGGAAAGATTCAAGACCATCGTAGTTAAGGCCAGATCTACTGCCTCCGACCAACAGGGACAGGCAGACATCGAGAAAGCCGCGTATAAGATTGTCGAAGTCGCGATGAATTCGGACCTGCCTGACTTCATCGCAGAACGACTACTGCAATTAAAAACACTACTAGAGATGTTAAAAGATACAGAGTGGAAATTAAACGAAGAAGATCGCGATAGGATAATTAGCGCGATGTCGTATTTCGCGGACCCTATCGACTTGATCCCTGATCATATTCCCGGCATCGGTTTTCTTGATGATGCGATGTTCGTAGAAATCATCATTCGCGAACTACGTTCCGAGATTTCAGCCTATGGCGAATTCTGCCGCTTCCGAGAAACGGAAGATAGTCGCCTTCTTGAGGCCGGCAAAGATCCACAAGAAAACAGAGATCAATGGTTAGGAAAGAAAAGAGACGAGCTACACTCCAAGGTCGAAGCAACAAAAAGCGGCGACGATGAAGATTTCGTATTTCATATGCTCTAAGCGCTAGCCATACACAAAAACTTGACCTAACACCCTGAGTTCGGCTGCTGACTATTGCGCAAAGTCAGCAGCTAAACTTGCTCGATCCAACACCTTCCCATTCAAGAAGACCGAAGAAATCGAACGGGTGTTGCGAATATCCTCTAGAGGGTTTTCATCCAACACCACGAAAGCTGCACTATATCCCGGCTTCAAGAGACCCAAATCATCTAAACCCAAGTTCTGCGCCGGCTTACTAGTAGCCGCTACAATTGCCTGCATGGGCGTCATACCCAGCCGTACAAATATTTCTAATTCACGATGGCCCGTGTAGCCAAAAAAATGATCGGGTATCGCATCCGTACCTAGTACGATATCAACATTGGCATCGAGCAGATGCCCAAAGCTGGTACGTAGTTCCATCTCACGGGCTTCTTCCCTATTTGGATTGAGCAATCTTTGCCCGCTTTCTCTTAAGCGAGCAGCTACAGATTCTGGCAACGATTCACGAAGAAACTGGTCATAGCCAATTGCCTCGCGCCGCAGCTCTCCCAAGCCCAAATTCGGTACGACAAAGGCATTTTCCGCAGCGAGTTGTTGTGCGATCTCCCTGTCAAGGTCCACGCCAATTCTGCCGTGCAAGAATCCACTAATCCCTGCATCCAACAAGTCTGGCATGTCTTGAGCGTATTGCTGGTGAGCATAAATTTCAATGCCATTCGCGGCAGCCTCAGCGACGATTGCACGATACAAGTGAGGTGATAATTTATGCTGGCTGCCGCCACGGTCATCTACCCAAATCTTAATAACGGAAATATTTTTCGCCGCAATTTCCCTAACAGATTCGACGGCCTGCTCTACACTAGCCACCCCATAAAGAATGCGTTGTCCTGTTTGTTCTTCAAGTGCAATTGCATGGCTCAGGAATTGATCATTTGGCCCCTGGCCCGGTGAAGCCATGCCTGCGGCAAAGAGAAAACGAGCGCTAACAAACTCACCTGATAGCTGAGCCTGTTGCACCTCGTAAGCTAGGGCATACGGATCACTACCCGCTGAAAATACCGCTGAGAAACCGTAATAGGCATAACGCTGGAGGTGATCGATTAGGTTTTCACGGCTATAGTTTTGCACACCCCAACTGCTCTGCCCCTCGTAACCCAAGTGTGCGTGGCTGTCTATTAAGGCTGGCATGATTGTCTTACCACTCAGGTCGATCACATCTACAGCTGAGTCAGGCTCGATTTTCGATCGCGGCCCAACAGCCGCTATACGACCGTCCTCAATCAACAATGCCTCTGACTCCAATACAGTTCCGTCACCAACAATCACTCTTACATTATCCAGTAAGAAGCGATTCCCCTCGACTTGCTGCCCAGAAGCCAGATGAGGAAAGATGAGGCTGAGCCCTAGCATCTGCATAAAACCAGCGATCGTGGTCCAGAATAGCCAGACTGCGCAATATCGTTTAAACAAGCTTCTAAATGACCGCCCTATAAACATTTTCTTACTCTCCTTTTGGCTCTGAGACTGGTAATCTAGCACCTTTCATCTATTTTGGAATAGGCCGCTCCTTTGCTACAAGAAACACAGGCACTCGATACATCGCAAGCTCTGCCACTACCGCACCTTCGCGCGAATCGACCAAGCGAATCGACCAAGCGTATATGAGTGTCGAACAGGTCCTTGAACTCTGCCATCGAGGTGCTATCGAGGGCTGTCAGGAAGCGCTCTTCACTCTGGGTGAAAAGCCTGAACTCCGCTACAAAGCGGCTCGCGAGACATTTAATGAATTAGGCTTCGATTCCACCATCGACTACGTAACTGAGGTGGCCGGGGCTATCGAGACACAATTCGTAACATGGGCCGACTACCTCGCTTCCGTAATACACTGTATGGTAACGCACCGACAGAGCGCCACCATAGCGCCAACCTTGCAAAAGAATTACGTGAAACCGAGAATAATTCCGCTAACAAGAAACAGCGGACTAAGAAGTTGAGAAATCTGGCACAGACCATTTAGCGAGTTTCCGATTATAAATACAGGCCTAAGCAAATGTTCCCATCAACCCAAATCCGCTAGACGGTATGCCAATCAGGAAAACCTAAACTCAGAATGAATATCGCTATTACTGGCGCCAACAGCAGTGTTGGCCTAAATCTATTGAATCACATTGTCTCCTCAACAGATATTAAGCTTATCGCTGGAGTTCGCTCTGAGCGCGCCATGCAATCGTTGCCTAGCTCATCTCAGATAGAGCCGCGCATCATCTCCTATCAGGACCCTACCCAATTGGCAGCAAGCCTAGAGGGAGCCGATTGCATTGTGCACCTCGCCGGAATACTCATCGAGAACAAGAATACCAGCTACACCAGCGCGAATGTTGGCGCTACTGCTGCAGTGGTAAAAGCGGCCCAACAATTAAATATCAAGCACCTGGTTTTTATCAGCGTAGTTGGCGCCAGCTCAGGTTCGAACAATAGCTATTTCCGATCGAAGGGGCTAGCCGAAGAACTCGTAAAAAATTCAGGACTTCCAGCGAGCGTCATTCGAACTCCCATTTTACTTGGGCCAAATACTGCAGGCGCTAGCTCCATAATTGGCGCAGCTTCTCAGACTAAGACGAAGATCCTCGGCGGCGGAAATTACTCCATGCGCCCTCTAGACATAGATGATCTGAATCAAGCCATCTTAAATTGCTGTAATAGCGGAACCACAGAAGCGAGATTCTACGAATTGCTAGGACCAGAAGCCATTAGCTATCGCGACCTCATTCAAAAAACGGCGTCGATGATGAATAACAACGTTGAGATAAAATCCGTCCCAATTACCATCGCCAAATTAGCTGCCGCAATAAACTCTCGCATTAAGGGCGGAGGCTTCACACCTACAGTAATCGATGTAATAACAATGGATGAGACCGTAAATAGCAATGCAGATGGCGAGCTGAACATCACTCTCACACCTCTAACTACTACTCTGGAAAAAATTCTGGAGCATAAGAAAAACAAATGAACGAAGAAACAGAAACCGAGGAGCAAGTGGCGTTCGACAAGAAAAAATCCAAGCCGATCGGCCGCGTCCTTTTTCTCGTTCTTACCGCACTCTGTTTCGCTTATCTTTACTTTGGCGCTGTTCGCGCTCTGGTCAATCGGTCTATCGAGCCTTTTACTTCCTTTATTAATAATCGTTGCGTTCTCACAATACGTATTCGACTCCTACTATTTGTTCAATCAGAAGCAACTGCGAATGAGTTTTCTAGAACGCTGGAACGGCATTTTCTACTTCCTACCTATCGTACTAGTCGCTAGCTCTAGACTCTCTATTTTCGAGCAATCACAGAATGTTTTTGATATAGTGATCGTCTACCTCAACTACGCGCTAGTGATCTCTACCCTCGCCTCGATTGTTGATCGAACTCTCGCGCCACTGCCACAAAAAGACAAATAGACTTACCATTATGAGCATAAAAAAAGCCAAGACTTCTATCCGTCCATCGATGATGCTTACGATGATTTTTTACGCATTCATCTTCTCGACCGCAGTCCGCGGCGCCGAACTAGAACTACCCTACAGCTTATTCCAAGCAATAAATGAAAGACTGGAATACATGGAAGATGTCGCGCTGTTTAAAGCACAGAATTACATTCCAATCGAAGATGTCGAGCGCGAAAAAATTGTTCTGTCTGATGCTAAGGAAGTCGCAGCGAAGCATGGGCTGGACCCCGATTCGATGGAACGCTTTTTCATTGCCCAGATAAACGCAGCGAAAGCGATCCAATATCGCTACAGGGCCGAAGCGCTGACTCGCGCGATGCCCACACGCTCAGTAGATTTGCAATCAGAAATACGCCCGGCATTGACTCGATTAGGCAGTCATATCGTCACACTCTTCGCCGCACAGCTACAGAACCAAACTCCAATAGAAGAAGAGAGTCGCGAACGCTTCATGAAAACACTGCAGAGTCGATTGCTCGCTGACACAGAAAGAGAGGCTCTATTCGATGCCATGCTTGAAGTCCGCATCCAGCACTAGCAGCCACCTGATATTGAACAATTCTGCTTCGCAGGACACACTAGCGGCAAAGATAGGGTCGTGTTAATTCGCAGCTCCTAGCCACTCAATCTAACGAAGATTCAGCATCTAGGGAAGAATCATCTACAGGCTTCCTCTCCGCCCTCTCCTTCTTTTCCTTCAATGCCGACTTAGCAAAACTTAAGGGGTATTGCTGATAGAAGCGATAAAAATCTTGCAGACTAAAATCATTCAATACTTTTTGACTATGGCCTCTACGCCTATTTCGAAATTCATCATAGTTTCTATAACGAAGCGTATGCAAACAATGCTTGCAGACCACGAGCCCGTGTTCTGAGAGCGATACTTCACCATTGCTACGAATCTTAAGCAGCTTATAGTCGTCCGAAACCTTTGTAGTGACTAGATATTCCAACATGGAATGCCCCACTAACTGGGCTTCCAACTGGGAACACCATGCCAGATGATAGCTGGGATATTCCCTATGTTTTCTATACCAAGCCTCATCTGGAATATAGACCAGCACCCGGCTATTCTTGATAGCCAAGGTCTTATCTGGCAGCACTCGGAATTCATCAGCCTTCAGCAGTATGCCTGGGTTTTCCAAGGTCGATCGCTCACTGCCGGTAAGATGAATAGCTGGATCGAATAACTCGAAGTAGCCGAATTCCTCTGTACCAATTTTCTTACGTAGCTCGTTAAATGCTTGAAAATCTTTGAAGTCTGGTAGTTTCACGAGCCCAAATCCTAGCGAATTTCTTCTAGAATCGTAGAGAGACGCGTCTCAGCGTCTGTAACCACAACAAATTCAACACGTCGCGATCGCTGCGCATCTTCAAGGCCATCTTCTTGCAGAATTAATTGAGAGGAAGAGAGACCATTCGCCGTCATACGTTCGCGCAGCCAACTCTTTTCATGCGTGACGTCCTCGAGCTCGAACAGAAATCCTAATGTCGTGCGAGTACGTTCCTGAGAAAGCGCCATATTCCTCATATACGCTTCGTCGCTATCTGCAGCGAAAGACCAAGAGCTTGAGGTATGCCCCTCGATTCGCAGCTCGAGAATATCGTCACGATAATCTTCCGATGTGAGAATGGCCGAATAGCGTGGGAAAAAATCACTAAGTATCGCCCGGAACTCAGCCTTGAGTTCAGACTTCCCCTCCTCGAACAGCAGGCTAGTATTGGTGAAACGAAACTTTAGGTCTTCTCCCAGCTCCGCTCCCCAAAGCGCCAGGTCATCATCGAACTCGGCGAGTAAGTCTGCATATAATTCCTCACGCAGGTCTTCGTAGAGAACAACCACTCGCTCAATTTCATCATTCTGACGCTCGACAATAACCAGATACATTACGACAATGAGCAGAAAGAGCATCATCAATCCACTCATCAGATCGCTGACTGCTATCCAATGCTCTTCTGTATCCGCCTCTATCTCAACCCCTAGCATAACGGCCTACTTAGATGTCTGCGGGTGCTTTCCCGATTGCTGTTCTGCCAGCAACAGCAATTCGCGAAGCCTATCGGTTAGCGGAACATAGTCGTTCACAAATTTCTCCGAGAGCGCTGTCAATTGATAACCGAAGGTCTGTAACGCTGCGGTCAACTCTTTCTCCATCGACTGATCTAGGAGCTGCATCTGCTTCTCTGTTTTCTCTGTCATCGCCTCGACGTGTTCGGCGAGACCAGAATGGGCCTGATTTACCGAACTCGCCAAGCTTTGTGTAACCTGTTCTACAGTTCCAGAAATATCGCGTGCTGCGGCCGCCAGCACTTGTGTCAGACTTTCATTGTTCTGCTCTATGCTAGAACTCAGTTTTATTGTTAATTCCGACACATAGTCACCAAGCGCTGGCAAACCTTCCGAAGCCTGACCAACTAAGCCAGACAATCCCGAAAGGCATCCTTCTAGATTTGATGTCTGCTGCTCCAGACCACTCAACAAAGTGCCTAAAGATTCGGCAACTTTATTGAAGTTTTGCGAATGCACCATCATCTGCTCATAGGACTGACTCGCATGATTAATCACCTCCATACTCGCCTTCTGAGCCCGCAACATATCGTCTAGCTGACTCGAATAACTCTGCTGCCATTCAAGCAGACGACCTAATGACTCGTTGAACTTCTGGAAATTTTCACCATATTGCACTTCAATGCGGCTATTAAATTCTGCCATCACTTTAGCGAGGGCTGTCGTCAGTGCATCCGCATTCGCTGCTACCATCTGCTCCTGATAGGAACGTGTTGAGGCAAGCAAGGCCTGGCTGTCGGCACGGCTCTCCTCGCGCAGCTGCTCTAGATTCGAATTGAGGGCGGTAATACTGTTGTTCAGGTCTGAAACTGTGACTGCTTGTTCAAGCCCACTTGAGTCTTGTCTGAGTGACGACAAGGTATTGCGCAGTCTGATACTCAAGGCACCTAATATCCCAACGATTGATGACCACACAGCCACGCCTAAACCATCGATCATTATCGGGACGCTGGCCTCTATATTCGCGCTATCGAAGCGCATCAGGCCAAACGCTATCCCCAAGAAGGTACCAAAGATGCCGAAACTAGTCAGTATAGAAGGTGCGCTGCGTACCGTTTGTGCGGAATAACTAGGGCCATGAAAGAAGGCGATAAGCAGGAGCATGAAACCAATTAGGCCCCAAGTTATAGAACTCAAATCAAGCAATTCTGTCATTCTCTCCTACCTATTCTAGCTACCCTAGTTACGCAAATTCATCTAGCAAACTGACCTATCTACAGCCTGCGATAGCCACTCTCTCGAGCTGAACTCAAATTCTAGCACTTGATGACAAAACCGCCATAAAGCGATATCAATAAAATAAAATAATGAATATAATCAATCTATTACAGTATTTTCTTTTTGTTAATTATTGCTATTTCTATAAGTATATAGCTGCCATAACTGCTTCCGTTATTCCAGTCTCCAACTACCATATCACTTTCACGAAGAGAGTTACTTAAAGCCTCACTAGGAGTGATGCATAAATTGAAAACTCGAAGAAACCCCGCCTAGCATACTAATACGGGAGGCAGAGTTCGTATTCCAATTGAATTCCAGACTAATCTGAATTAGTCTTCCTGCGATTGCTGCATCGCTAATTATTTAGCAGCGATGCAAATCTGCAAAACCGCCCTAGGCGTAGTTTAAACATTAACTTCAGAATGGCTAAAAATGAAACTTCGATCAGAACATTCCATCGGAATATTTCACATCCGCATCAACTGGCTATTCGCAGTCTGTGTGCTAATGACCGTCTCTGCCTTTGCCCGGCTCGGCTTGTGGCAACTCGATCGAGCCGCGGAAAAGGTCGAAGCACAAACTGCCCTCGTAATCGAATCTAGCCTAAATGCCGCTCCTATCGAGAGTATCCCCACCGGGCATTTGCACCGCGCCAATCCAGAATTGCAGAACCGACATGTCTCAATGAAGGGTGAATTTGTGAATGAGCGCTCTATTCTCTTATTGGCCGAATTCTTTCAGGGGATGATAGGCTTCGGCGTGGTGACGCCGTTTCGCCTCGAAAGTAATGGTCAGCTCATTCTGGTCAACAGAGGCTGGACCACAGGCATCCTACCTCCAGATACACCGCCGAACCTACGTCCTGTATCCGGGCCAATGGAGATTACTGGTCAGATCTATGTACCCCCCGAGAATGCGAGAGTGCTAGCTAGCCAGATTGACGCTTCTGTCTGGCCACTGCGCATGCGCAGCCTCGAAATAGATGTCCTTACCGACATTATCGGCGAACCATTGTTTCCCTTCGAGATTCGACTCACCGAAGAGCAGGATGGCGTACTGGTGCGACATTGGCCCGCCGTAAATGCAGATGTGAACCAGAATTTATCTTATGCAGTTCAATGGTTTAGTTTCGCCTTGTTAGTTCTTTTCGTGAGCTTACTCGCCAGCAGCAACCTCTGGGCACTGCTACGCGGTAGTAAGCCTTAGAGCCCCTATAAGCTAGCGGAATTTGAAGCCCTGATCAGCGAGAAATTCCTTCATATGCGGTCGCGCCTTCTCAGATAGCAGAGTCGACACCTGTTCGCTCCAACTTATGCCATGTCCTCCCCCGGTCCTAGTTCGGTAGTACTCACGAATATTCTCGTCGTATTCCGCTATCGCCTCCTTATCACCAGCTTCGTTGTAAACCTCATCCTTCACTATCACCGATTGAGGGAGTCTTGGCTTCACCTCCGGGTCTTGATCGGGGTATCCGAGACAAAGACCGAAGACTGGGTAAACCCCCTTGGGCAACTCTAATAACTGTGTCACCTGGGCAGGATCATTTCTAATTCCCCCTATGTAGCAGATACCAAGCCCTACAGATTCGGCCGCAGCCACCATGCTCTGCGCCATCAAGGCAGCGTCGACAGTCGCAATGATAAAGTGCTCCGTGTAGTCGCCTTCAAATGCCTTTTCATACTCATCACAATAGTTACCCGGCCTCTTTAAGTCGGCGCAAAAGATCATAAACTCCGCTGCCTTCTCTACATAAACTTGACCACCGGCCAACTTGGCAATGGCAGCGCGTGTTTCAGGTTTCTTTATTCTTACGATAGTAGAACCTTGCAAGAAACTTGACGTTGCTGCCGCCTGCCCTGCCGCAATCAGTTCATTAAATAAATCTGGCTCAATAGTCTGATCTGTAAATTTTCGAATACTGCGATGGGACTTCAGTAAGTCAATCACTGCGCTCATGAGAATACCTATCACTTAGTTAAAGAATTGACGGAATTATTTGATACGAAATACTGCTGAATGTCACGACAATCAATCATCGATGTCCATCAGATTATCGAGGAACGCGGGGACGATATCATTGGCTAAGTTCGTTTCCGCATTAAATAGCAGCACGACTCCAATGTTTGCTTCAGGCACAAAGGCCATCTCCGATCGATAGCCTCGTACACCACCACCGTGATGAACTACGCGCTGCCCCTTGTAGTCGAACACCCTCCAACCAGTGGCATAATAGGCTTTTTCAAGCCCAGACCAGCGATTGAAGTAGTTGCCTCTAGGAGTCGCGATAATGGGCTCGTGTAACTGAGAGAGGAAATCGGCGGACAATACTTCTGGGAATGCGCCGAGATTTGCACGTAACCACATGCTCATGTCGAAAATACTCGCGTTAATTCCTGATGCAGGAGCAACGGAATAATACGCCGGATTTGTAGACGTGGTGCGCCAAGCCCCTCTCGACCTGCGATGGGGCTCCGTCGATTCTTCATTTTCCAAAAACGCCTCCATCCCAACGGAAGCGGTGATCATTCCCAGCGGTTTAAAAATTTGTTCGTAAATAAACTTCTCGTAACTTCCTCCAGTGCTTTGCTCAACCACATCACCGATAATTGAAAATACGACATTTTGATAGCCGTAGCATTCACCCGGTTTGCACACCGTTGGAATTTTCGGAAAATTGGGTTTAATTCGATCATAGGAGACTCCGTCATCCAATAAATTGGAATAGGAATGCGGCATTAAACCTGTTGAATGGCTAACAACATGCTTTAAGGTAATGCCGCTAGAGGCAACACGCGTGCCCAGATGCATGCTTGGAAACAAGTCTGTAAGTTTTGTATCCCAAGCCTGATAGTTCTGATCGACAAGTAACGCTGCCGACGCACCCGCGAAAGTTTTCGACATCGAGGCGATACGAAAAACCGAATCAGTGTGAACCGCCTCTAGTGTATCGATGCTCCTAACACCCCAGGTCTGCATATGCATGATTCCCTCTCGGGATACGATGGCCAAGCCAACACCAGGGATTTTTTTCTTTCTACTGGCAGCTTCCATCCAGTCGACAAAATCAGAGAGGTCGTAGTTATAATCTGCATGTGAATTTAAATTACCTGCTGAAGCAGACTCCATACTTAGCAGGAGAGCTATACATAGGCTTCCAAATTTTAATTTATTGATTTTGAAAAATTCATCCATCTTGGCACAGTAAGAAGTCACAAGGTGACTTTACTTAATTCCTCTATTCTATTGGCTGACAGCTTGAAGAGTTACAATAGCAGCCTAGTTTAACTGCCTAAGCAACTACATGAAATTCTTGAAAACAAAGCCACACTTTTCAGCTCACGTCGCCTTATGTGCTTTTGCAAAAAAAACCGACTTAACTTTCATTAAGTCGGCCAAAAGGGAACACTTCTTAATACGAAGACCCATTCACTAAAACGGCGACTAGCTCCCCTGTAATGTCGCTTCGGCTTACTATCACAGAAACATCAGTATTCTGCGTCCGTCACGAATAACGGTCAGAGCTGAAATGCTACTCCTTGAATCTGCCGCACTAGCAGGCATCGCTCTATTGAATGCCTCTAGATCTGCGATTGACTGGCGGTTGACCTCGACAATGACATCTCCCTCGCGTAATCCAGCGGCCCAAGCAGCCGATCTATTACTTAAAGAAACTATCTCAACACCTTGATCTGTATATTTATTATCGCCATCAACAGACTCTAGCCTCGCGCCGCGAAATTCCTTACTAATATTGTCAGCAGAATTACTAGAAGCGATCTGGCCCGTGGCCCCACCTATTCTGGCCTGCACCGATTCTCGGATGCCATCGCGATATAGCACCAGCTCCACCTGCTGGTCTTGCAGCATTAATCCCACCATATTACGGAGCTGCCTGCTGTCACGTACCTCCTTGCCATCTATTTCTACAATAACGTCAGAAAGCTGCACACCCGCCTGTTCCGCGGCACTCTCGGGAAGCACACTAGTTACAACAGCGCCATGCTCTACTTTCACATCGAGCGCGGCAACGATATCAGCTGTCACATCCGCTATAGTCACGCCCAACAGGCCGCGCCTAACTTCCCCATCTCGCTTCAAGTGCTCCATAACGCTGGCTATCATATCCGCTGGTACAGCGAAGCCTATGCCGTTGCTGCCGCCACCACCGCTGATGATTGCCGTGTTGATGCCAATTAGATTCCCTTCCATATCCACCAGTGCGCCACCTGAATTACCACGGTTAATAGCCGCATCGGTCTGGATAAAGTCTTCATAGTTGTCGTTATTGATGCCGGCCCGGCCCAATGCACTGACTATGCCGGAAGTTACAGTTTGTCCAATGCCAAACGGATTACCAATTGCCACCACATAATCACCAACTGCCACCGTGTCAACATCGGCAAACGCAATCTCTATCAAGTCTTCAGCCTCGACCTGCAACAACGCCACATCCGTGCCCGAATCGCTTCCTAGGAGTGTCGCTTCCAGCGTCCTGCCATCGCCGAGTTGCACGCTAATATGAGACGCATCAGCGACGACGTGGTGATTAGTAATGATTAAGCCCCCAGCTGCGTCCACCACGACCCCCGACCCCTCGCCCGTGGTGTAGGGCCGCCCCAGTTGCTCGCTATGACGCCCCAATGCAGGTATAGCCCTGCTTACTCGAATGCTAACTACTGCGGGCGTTACCTGCTCTAACATCGGTGCCAGCGAGGGTATGCCTTGTGTCAATGCCGCAGTACTTATCGCCTGCACCTGCCCCCCCAGTAACAACACCAAAGCTGTGACGAAAACCCTCATGGACCTCACTGATATTCCATAGTTCATCTTGATATCTCCTCAATAAACTCTATAAATGAATCTAAGCCGCAGAATTATGTTTCTGCGAGCCTTCATGACTCGAATTTAGGGCTAGAAGCGACGAATAACCTGAAATTGCGATGAATATTATGTCCAGAAAACCTGCGGAGGGAGAAAATTGCAGTTTGGGCGGTCTTAATAAATTAGAATGCAGTGCATGAAGCTGGAGACAGGCGCTTCATTGCAATGTTGAAATCTGAAATTGCTTAATTAACATGCAATAGGAAACAACAGCGAGATAGCCATGACTACACTGATCACAGAACAGACAGTTCAAACTGAACGGGATAGAGAAACAAAGCCGGATACAAAGCCCGCCCTTTCTTGCGAATTTACCGTGGGTGTATGGCGTGTTCTGCCTCAACTAAATCGAATTAGACTTAACGGCACAGACGAAGAACGACAGCTAGAACCACGTCTCATTAAATTGCTCTGCTTTCTAGCCGCAAACGAAGGTCGGGTACTCTCCCGTGAAAAACTAGCAATGGAATTATGGCCCCGAGTGGTCGTTAATGAAAACTCGCTTACTCGGGCAATCTCTGAACTACGCAAGCGGCTGCAGAGCCAAGACCCACTAGCACTAAACCATATCGAGACCATCCCCAAGCGCGGCTATCGCCTCCTTTCTACAATCAAGCGCAGAGAAACAAAAATTATAAGCTCATCACGAAGCAATAGCTCAAGCTGGACTACCTTGTTCACCATGCCTGCTCTGAGTACCGGCACTGCCGCTTCCACTATCTGTCTATGCTTACTCATCGCCGGCTGGGTTTCTTTGAAAGACACAAAGTTTAGCAATCATGGCTTCGATAGCGTGAGTTCCCCTGCTCTATTGAGCGACGAGCTGCTCGACAAGAAGCCGGACTATCTCGGCGGAAAATTACAGCTGAGCGCTAACCATAGCAACTCTAGCGTCGTCGGATCTATTGCGACGCCAGTCGTGTCCCTAGACGAAAAACAATATGCTTTCATTCGGCACGATGCTAGCGGATCAAGAATTTTCTTAGGCAGATTAGGCTCCGCAGTAGAGCCCATTTCCGTCTACTACAGTAGCCAACACGTTTTCAACCTAGCTTGGTCGCCGCTGGGAAATAAGCTATTGTTTGCAATGAGGTCATCTGTGGCCACGGAGGCGATGTATTCGACGACCGGCGAGACTGCTGAGCTGCTATCACTAAACCTCAGCACATTAGAGACTAGCCGCCTAGTCGAAGGTATCAATCCGGCCAACACCACTTCTCCTAAAGACCTCAATCTAACTTAGCTGGCTCGTCAGCTCTACATCTGATGGTCGATAGGACCTACTATTGTGGATAAATAGGACGTGACAACAAGTATGGCGACAGCGATAGCTAGTTCGCATTGAATAGAGCTACGTAGCCTCGCTGCACTTCCACTACTTAGCAATGCCGGCACTATGATCAGCTTATTCGCGGCCGCGACTCCCAGTATAAGCAAAACCAAAAGGAGCTTAGTCAATAACGCTAAGCCATAGTTAGTATTAATTAAATCCATGGGCGACTCAAGCAGCTCATATAACATCAAGCCTCCACCAAGGAGAAGCACGCAGAGAATTGCGATGGCATTATCCCCAAATCGCTTTAAGGTTTTCTGAAGGACTTTAAGTTCCATGCTTCTGCTCAGTTGCAAAAAGGGATAAAGACAACCTATCCACAATGCGAATGCAGCGAAGTGTAAAACTATCGAAACTTGAGACACTAAGCTTAAAACAGACACATGGCCCGTTATTCTATGAGAAAAGGCCAGCACTACCAACGCTGTCAGCTGCAAGAGAAAAAATAACCGCGTCTGGGGTTTTTTGAGATCAATATTGGCGCGCTGCAACTTCTTGAGAACGACCACACTGGATGCGCCTGCAAGTATAAACGCGAAAAGCCTCAACAAGGTGACATCTCCAAGACCGGTGTCGAATAATATCGATATCATTGACCAGTCAAGCATACCTATCAGGCCGCTATCGTTGATCATTCCCACTTGTACCAAGAAGCCCAGGAGAGCCCCGTGAAAACCAAGCACCGTGCCAACAAAGATATAGGAGAAGTTTGAGAAGAGTAGCGTTCTATCCGCATAGGAGTAGCGCCAAGCAGTTAGGCTGCCTCCAGCAATGCTGAAGGCGCCGACATACAGAAGTAGTTTAGCTAGTAGGCTTGCTAGCTCCCAATTGTCAGGGAGTGTAATCATTACTCTGCCTATTTAGGACTAGTGGCTGTCGCCCACAGCTTCGCCAGTGTGCTCTTCAGTAGCGCTGGGGTCGACAGTAAAATTATAGCTATCAGTTACGGTATGACCATCTTCGCCGATTACCGCCCAATTAACCGTGAACTCCCCCGGATGCATGCCCGGCGTTTCAATTTCAAAGCTAGTCTTAGCTTCGCTATTGCTCTCGAAGTTAGTTGGCATCTCGTGACCCACGCCCATCAGCTCCAACTTCACTAATTTAATAGGGCCATTAAAAGTCAGATTGATATGCGCCGGCGCCTGCTTGATGATCGTGCCATTACCTGGCGTAGCCTTCGTAAGTGCAGTGTGCGCAGAAGCAGTCACGGAGATCATCAGTGTGAATAGCGCACAGACTAGCAGTCGCGTTGCGCCCCAAAATGAAAATTGTAAATGCTTCATAGAAACCTCGGCATAGAAAGAATCAATTAGATCATGGGATTATCGCAGCTCTAGGCAGAATAGGCGATTTAAGCCATCCCCGTCAAATTGTCACAAGATACGGTAGTGCCTCAGTTTGAATCTTTCACTGACTCTGAAGGGCAGTGGATCTCTGGTGACACTTGACGCCGTGCGAGGCAGAACGCCGAGCTCGAGCGTACAGGGATGTATTTACAGCGTGCCTTAAGCGTCACTAGAGATTTGCTGCCCCACCACGGAATTCTGGGACGATGGTATTCAGTTGATCGATATTCAAACTGAGACTCTACCCAAGATACAGTACTTGCCTTGGACTTAGGTGCCCTTCTTCTTCCAGACCTGATTCCTGGGGGAAAGCGTAATCTCATCGAATACAGTGCCCGACCTTGCTGCTAGCACCATCGAGACCGCACTAGCGATATCTTCAGGCTCAATTGCATTTTCCGGAGCAAGCTCTGGCTCGAACTGCAATTTCTCAAAGAATGGTGTACGCACGGCACCCGGATTGATAAGCGTCACCCTAACTCCTGACTTACCACATTCATCGCGCAAAGCCTGAGAAAAGCCACGCACTGCGAATTTACTTGCACAGTAAATGCTCCCCTGCCTCGCTCCTCTCAGGGCCGCTTCCGAACCCATGAAAACGATGTCGCCCTCGCCTTGCTTCTTTAACAGGGGCAGGAATGCCTTAGTCACGATAACCTGACTGCTTAGATTAGTATCCATAACCAGACGAATGTCTTTTACAGAAAGCTGTTCTAGAAATCCCATTCGTCCAATACCGGCGTTATTGATCAACGCCTTGATCGGCCTATCAATTTCAGCAAGCAATGAAGACAGTGCTTCTTCAAGCCTATCGAGATCCGCTAGATTGATACTCCGGCTGCTGAAATCTGGATGCTCCAATCCCGACTTCTCGAAATCATTGGCGATTCCTAATACCGCATAGCCTTCAGATAACATCGCCTTCGCCAAGGCCAAGCCTATGCCCGAAGATGCCCCGGTTATTACAATCAATTTCTTATCACTCAGATTACTCAAGCTCTTACTTCCCTTTATTTTTCAAACAACTACGCGCAGCGATAATATTGCTCTGACGACACATAACTCAATAGGAGATTCTCTATCGCCAGCAAGTGCGAACTTTCCTGTGAGCTCTTTAAAGCAATCATACCGTCTTTGGTTTCCGTCGTCCGTGCATACAACTCCTCATCAGGATAAAGCTTAACAATTTTCTTATGAAAATCGATAGGCATTCTAAACAAGCCACTGCTAACCGAATGAAGCATCTTTACATCGAGTTTCGAAAATATTTGCGCGAACAAGGCCTCATAAGGCGCCAAACCTTCAGCGCCAAGGATAAGGGGCTCAAAGCGAATGGCCACCTTCCAGCCAGCGCGTTGCAACTTATAGAGCGCCTCTAACCGCTTTTCTATGGAAGGTACTTTGTGTTCCCACTTCTTTGCGGCCTCATCCGTTGTAAAACTCATTGCTATCACACAGTTTGGAACAACTTCAGTATCAAGAAGGCATCGAATCTGCGTGCTTTTCGTTCTGATCTCTAACTCTGCATCAGGATAACGTCTGAACACAGGCAGAAAATATCTACAGAAGTTACTAACTGGCTCTAACGCCAAGCTATCGCAATCGTAGCCGCTGTAGTACACACCTCCTCCCTTGTTAGCTTCAATCTTCTTCACTATCGCTTCTTCGAAATCCTCAAAGTTAACGAATAAGACGTAATTCGCGGAGCTATACATCCCCTGCAGGAAGCAATAACGGCAATCGTATACACAGTTCAGCATATGCGAAAAATAGTAGCTCTTGCTATCGTTGTAGCCATAGCCGGAAGGGGCAGATAGGACTTTGTTTCCATGCTTCTTGGCCAGTATCAGTGCAGGCGCCATTTTTTGTAGACGAAAATTTTGCGACTTGCGATTGAATACCTCGCCATAGCGCTCACAAATTACTTGTGGGACCTCCGCATACCTATCGAGAAGCTCCTTCACTCGTTCCGACTGCAGCACTTCCTCTTCGATGTAAATGCTTGAAAACATTTTACTCTTCTCGCAAAGCTAGGCTTCGCTATTCTGATCAATATGATTTGAAAGTCTTAATATAATCTGACTCGCATCGATGTTTTTTAAGTTTGCCAACTCACGTAACTCTTCCTCTTGGCCTAGTGCCTTAAAACGCTGACAGAGACGCTTTATTTGCAATTTCTGATTTACCGTTAGACGGAATTTTGCACAGATATCATGATATTGGCTAGGCATACGCTGACTAAAGTTGTGCCGCTCAACGAGCGCGCTCATTTTTTCAACTAACGATACTATTTGCGGCGCTTGCCCTGCGATAAACCCCGGCACTCTCTGCAGCTCGATTTCGCTTAGCGGATTCTCCAAATTGTCAGAAATTATTTTGAATACCTGCACCAATTCTGCAGTTGAATATTTAGCCGCCTCTGCATAGAAAGCGGAGGCCTCCATCTCATAGGCGGCATCCAAGGAATACGAGTTTTCGGGCTCATTTACTGTGACTACAGCACCAAGCTGGATTCCATCTATGAGCTGTGGTGGATACGCGCTAGCCCCTGAATTCTGATCCGTGATTTTGTTGCCAAGCCAGCCGCTGCCAAGCGGGGCATATCGATGGCCGGCAATACCGATATTCAGCCAGACTCGACTCTCTCCGTTATCAAGGGCTTGCTGCTCACCGAGATAAGTTACTGCAGCAGTTACGGCTTCTTTCCCTACCCCAGAAACTAGAAGACGTAAATTATTGGAATTTCCGTACTCTAGGAATTCAGAACAAGTCTTTTGACGCTTTAGCTCTAGCATCTTCACTAAAGCCTTCGCTTCAAGCCCATGAGCCACGATTATATTTACCGACATAGAATATTCACGTCCTCAATCACTCACTGGGACAACATCAGCATAGTCTGTTATTAGCTGTTGGTAATATCCCGCTCTTTCTGTCTTGCCTCTCTTGGCCGCACCGTTTCGTAAGATGTTTGCCTTCTCTAGCAAACATATTCGGGCCAGCTGTTCTTGCTCAAAACCTAGCACACCAGAGCTAAGCAGTTTAACAAGCGATTGCACTCGAAACCTATCCATTCCCCAATACTGCCTAGACAGTTGGTCTTCGTGCCCGCCATATTTCCTGAGTAAGGGTGCATCGATATAAAGGACTTGCTCTCGACTACAGACTCGCAGCCATAGATCGTAATCCTCACAAGCAGGCAATGATTCATCGAAGCCACCTAGCTCGACATACAGCGATCTTTCCATAACGACAGCAGACGGTGAAATCACACAGAGCGGAAGACAGCGGGCGAATAGTTCTCCGCCCCTTTTCCTGTGCTTGTCCATTTGATTAACACGCCTTCCATTGCGAATCCAAATCTCGTCACTGTGAACTAACTTATATTCAGGGCTTGCCTGCAGAGCGGACAGCTGAGTTTCTAGCTTCTCTGGCAGCCACTCATCGTCCGAATCCAAGAAAGCCAGATACTTACTAGTCGTCGCTTCGACACCTGCATTTCGTGCCGAGCTAACTCCGCTGTTTTCTATCTTGATGTAAATCGTATCAGGATACTGCTCTTTGACGAGCTCTTCAGTACCATCAATAGAGCCATCATCTACAACACAGACCTCATCAGCCTGCCGAGATTGCGCATAGACAGATTCTAGCGCACGACCCAACGTGGCCGCCCTATTGTAGCTTGGAATTATTACTGCAATAGACGCATTCACGGCTTTCAATCTAGACATACTCAGGCCAATAACAGCAATCGATAACTTTCCACGGATTTAACTTTATTTACAAAAAAGAGAACCGAAGTTCCCTTTTTTACACAATATTATTTAGAGCAGATTCTGAGGCCCTGCTCCAAATTAGCGCCTTACTTATATTTCGCCAATTCCTTTCTTGCGACCACACGGCGGTGAACTTCATCTGGCCCATCAGCAAGACGCAATGTTCGCTGAGATGTCCACAATGCTGCGAGCGGGAAATCTTGCGATACGCCGGCCGCACCATGCATCTGAATAGCGCGATCGATAACCCTCAAAGCCATATTCGGCACCGCTACTTTAATCTGCGAGATCGCGTCACGTGCAGCCTTATTACCGATAGTATCCATCAACCACGCCGCCTTGTAGGTAAGCAATCGACACATCTCTATTTCGATTCGACTATCGGCAATAATATCGTAGTTACCACCTAATTCGGCCAGCGGCTTTCCAAAGGCATCTCGACTAACTGCTCGCTGACACATCAAGTCCAAAGCCTTCTCTGCCGCTCCGATGGAACGCATACAGTGATGGATTCGTCCCGGGCCTAGGCGTCCTTGCGAAATTTCAAAACCTCGGCCGCGACCAAGGATAATATTACTCTGGGGCACCCGTACATTGTTAAATTTAATGTGCATATGCCCGTGGGGAGCATCGTCGCGCCCGTAAACATGCATAGGCCGAACGACTTCTACTCCCTCAGCATCCATTGGCACGAGTATCTGTGACTGGCGAGTATGCTTCGGTGCATCTGGATCGGTGACCACCATAACAATCATAATTTTACAACGAGGATCACCGGCACCTGTGATATAAAACTTCTCGCCGCTAATTACCCATTCATCACCATCGAGCACGGCGCTCGTTGCAATATTCGTTGCATCCGAGGAGGCGACTCCCGGCTCCGTCATCGCGAATGCTGAACGAATCTCGCCCGCCAAGAGGGGTACTAGCCATTCTTTCTTCTGTTCTTCAGAACCATAACGCTCCAGCACTTCCATATTACCAGTGTCAGGCGCACTACAATTAAAGGACTCCGCTGCGAGTCGGCTTCTGCCCATGATCTCGGCCAGATGGGCGTAGTGCAAGTTTGATATACCTGTACCACCTTGGCTCTTCGGCAAAAAGAAGTTCCACAAACCGAGCCTGCGCGCCTCTTCCTTCAAGCTTTCCAAGATTTCCTTTTGACGCGGTGTATGCGACCAGCGATCCCCAACACTCACTTCGCTATGGTACTCTTCCTCTACCGGCTCTACTTTCTCTTTCACAAAAGTACGTATCTTTTCACGTACTTCAACTAATTCTTCCGACAATCCTAAATCCATCATTGTGATTCTTTCCGCAAATATAAATTAAAGTTGAGCACTCTTAATAAACTATCTATTAAATGACCATCAACCGGTAATAGTGCCACCACCATCGATCACTATTGTTTGCCCTGTAGTAAAGCTTCCAGCATTTGACGCAAGAAAAACTGCAGCACCTGCTATCTCATCGGGCTCACCTATTCTTCGCAGTGGATACTTGGCTACCGTCGCCTTATGAATTTCAGGATTTTCCCAGAGCGCCTTTGCAAAATCTGTCCTTATAAGCCCAGGCGCGATGCAATTGACTCGAATATTCTTCGGCCCCCACTCGACCGCTAAGTTCCTAGCGATCTGCATATCTGCAGCCTTCGATATGGCGTAGGCGCCAAGTGCGTCAGTGCCCTTCAGACCAGCGATCGAGGAAACAATAATTACCGCCCCACCGCCGGTTTCTGCCATACCGGGAAGCACCTGCTGACAAAGCCTATGCACGCTGCCTATATTGGCATGCATTACTTTGTCGAAGGCCTCGTCTGGAATATCCTGAGATGGACCAAAATAAGGATTCAGAGCAGCATTGCAAACCAATACATTGACCTTGCCCAGCTGTTGCTCGGTCTTAGTAAGCAGTTCCTGTAGCCGCTCCTTATAATTGATATTGCAGGCGATTGCGATGGCCTCAAAACCTTTCTCTCGAATGGCTGCTGCAACCTCATCGCAGGCATCTTGATTTCGACTAGATATGACTACCCGCGCACCCTGCTCTGCCATACGATTCGCGATTGCCAGGCCGATACCCTTGGTCGAGCCCGTTATAATCGCCACTTTGCCTTCGAGGCTAAATATACTCATGCTTTCTCAACCCTTTCAAAAATTAATTCTTTTTGCTCCGCAAAACACAAACGGAACACGATCAAAATAGTCTACTTTGCTCAATACCCCGGAACAACTGATGCCAGCGCGGAGTCAAGCAACTTCAGCCCTCTAGCGATTTCCGGCTCCGTCACAATCAACGCAGGAAGCAAACGAATAACCCGATTTCGGGTTGGAGTAAGCAATAATCCCCTCCTTAGAGCAGCTTCTGTCACTTTAGCCACCATGTCGTCTGAAATCAACTCGAAGGCGCAGAGCAGACCTTTTCCACGAATCGGGCCGATCAAGTTCGGGTACTTCTTCCTCAGTTTATGCAAACCAATGATCACTAGCTCCCCAGACTTAACTACCTTATCTGCGATGTTTGCAGCCTGCAGATGATTAACTACTGCAGTTGCCACAGCACAGGCCAATGGATTGCCACAAAACGTACCACCGTGATCGCCCTTGCTTAGCTGCTTATCCACGCTTTGGGAAACCGCGAAGGCAGCGAAAGGAAAACCACCAGCAATACCCTTGCCCATTGTCATAATATCAGGGTCTATACTTGTCTGGCTGTGTTCAATAGCGAAAAACTTTCCTGTCCTACAGAAGCCTGTTTGAATCTCATCTATTATCAGCAAAACACCTCGCTCCTTACAAAGACGAGCAACAGCAGCGAGGTATTCGTCATCCGGTATTCTCGCCCCTCCCTCTCCTTGTATAGGCTCCAAAATAACGGCGGCGGTTTTTTCATCTATTGCAGCCTTGAGCGCAGAAAAATCCCCAAACGGCACAAAGCAATTTCCCTCCAAAGCAGGCAGAAATTGTTCGGTATTTTCTCTACCGCCAGAAACAGAGAGGGTATTAAAGGTGCGGCCGTGAAAAGATGCCAAGGTAGATACTATCTTCGTTTTACCAGTAATTTTTCTCGCAAGTTTAATCGCTGCATCGTTTGCTTCAGCTCCACTATTCGCGAAGTAAGTCTTCACAAGATTGTCCGGAAGCACTCCGCTCAACGCCTCCAATAACTTTGCCCTTGAGGGGGAATAGGTAAAACCAGAATTCGGATTCTGTATTATATTCTGCGCCTGATTGGTGATCGCATTCGTTATCAACGGATGTGAATGTCCAAGGCAAGTAACTCCCCATCCCGATGTAAAATCCAGATACTCCCTGCCGTCTTCATCCCAAACCAGACAGCCCTCACCACGCTCTATCGCGATGGGCTGACGATTACAGAATGTAATACCAAGACGATCTTCTATTTCTATGCTATTCATTCTCCAGCCCTTCTATTGTTAGCCCTAGATTTTCCTACTCGATACCAATATGAATACGATTTCCTGAAACCTAATTTCTGGTACAGCTTAACTGCCGCATGATTTGATTCTTCCACCTGCAGGTACGCAAATCTGGCACCTTTCTTTACACCCCAATACAGCAAAGAACTAATTATCTCTAAGGCAAGACCCATCTTTCTGTGGGCCACTGCTGTAGAGATGCCAAATAGGCCCATCGACTGATTCGCATATACCGCCATGCCACTACTCATCGGAGCTCCTTGGATACCTTGTTTGAGCAAGAACAGATGCGCCAACTTACTCTTCTCTAGTAATCCTTTGTGTATATTAATTTTCTCGAAATCCCTATCACTTAGGGCACACCATGCTTGCAGCCACGATCCAACATCGACCCTTTCGATAGAATCATTCTCGAAGTTCGCCTTCGTCTCCAATACGCCCTCCAAATCAAGCAACATAGAAAGAGTCGGCGCTTGCTTCTCATACCCTCGCAGCTCTAAAGCTCTATCGATGTCAGCTGTAGCACCAAACGCGATCCCGTCCGGCTGCACTATCTTTACAATCGGAACAGCAGCTCTCTCGGTGAAGAATTTCTCTGCAGCATCAATTAGCTTCCCTGTTTCAAATTCGGCGTGAGGATAGAGACTCAAAGAGTTAGAGCGTCGATCTGTACCGCAGGAATACCTAAGTACACCGAAAGACAACTCTTCCTCCTCGAGGGCCGGCCAAGCAAGCCTTGCCGCGCTTTCTATCTCCATCACGTTCATCTCAACTCTCCTACGCTAAGTAGCGCATATCAAAATTACGGCAAAAAAAACCCCTAAGGCCAAAGGCGCTTAGGGGTTTTGATATTCTTATCTACTACTTAGACAAAACCACGGCTCTCCGGCAAGGATGAAAATGTCGCGCGCGCGGCGCGGCGAGCGGTTGCGTTCATTGCCGCTACTGCCTGTCGTGGTAATACTTGCTGTGAGTTCAACATAGTCATCGTCTAAATCTACGTTCGGATATTCTTTAAGGGGTGGAACTGTATTGGATCGGGATTAAACTGTCAATAGAGACCGAATACCCTAGACATCACCGCCGCCATTAGACCTTAGCCTAGGCGGCGCTCGAGTATTGTGTCGCTACTCAATAATCCTTGAATTTCTTGCTCTGTAAAATCGAACTCGCGCAAGATCTGCTGAGCATGTTCGCCGAACTTAGGTGGCTTGTGTCTAAGCGAACCTGGGGTACGTGATAGCTTAATAGGTGTGCCGGTCATTTTGTACCAACCGTCCTCAATCACCATATCGCGATGCTTGGTGTGAGCATGCTCTACTACTTGCGCAGTATCGTGAATAGCGCCCGCTGCCAGCCCTGCTTTGGCAAGACGATCTGCAATTTCGCTGCCATCAATCTTCATTAAGCTCGACTCTATCTCTGCCTTTAAGTCATCACGATTAGTTACACGATCAATGTTAGTTAGAAATCTAGCGTCTGAGATCAGCTCCTCTCTGCCTAATTCGACACACATCTTCGCGTAGGAACGGTTGTTTCCTGCACCAACAAAAATATCTACTGTCTTTGTGCGGAATGTATCGTAGGGGCTGATATTCGGATGAGCGTTACCCGTAGCTACCGGCACCTTGCCTGAATATAAATAGTTAGGAATATGCGGATGCATCAATGAAACAGCGCAGTCGTAGAGCGTCATATCCAGATACTGCCCTTGCTGCGACTTCTCTCTTTCCGTCATGGCCATCAGAATTGCAACGGCCGAGTACAGCCCAGTACCCATATCCACCATGGCCACGCCAAGCCGCGTGGGCTTGCTATCCGCCTCCCCGTTGACACTAAACCAGCCTGCCATAGCCTGAATAATTGCATCGTATCCAGGGTGTCCGCCCCATGGACCATCACTGCCAAATCCGCTGACTCTGCAATGAATTAGTCTGGGAAATTTTTCCTTTAGTACGTCTTCGTAGCCAAGACCCCATTTTTCCATGGTACCCGGCTTGAAATTTTCGATCAGCACATCTGCTTTTTCTAGCAACCTTAACAGCACAGCCTGACCATCGGGTTTTGAAAGGTCCAAACCCATGGAGCGCTTGTTTCGATTTACTCCTAAGAAATACGCCGCGTCTTCATCATGAAAGGGAGGCCCCCAATCCCGAGTCTCGTCTCCACGCGGCGGTTCGATCTTGATTATTTCAGCACCATGATCACCCAGTATCTGTGTGCAAAAAGGCCCGCCCAACACTCTAGACAGATCGATAACTACTTTGCCCTTAAGGGCACCATCACTTGATTTATTAAACACCTAGAATTCCTGATTTTACCGCTGTATATCTCTACGGGGTCGATTAGTTTAGCTGAAGAATAAGCATACGGCAGCGTCGACAACGGTTCAAGTCCTTGAGCCAAAGCACCTTAATAGGAGCGGCGAGAGCACTCTACACAGCCTCCCCTAGCAGTTCACAGCTTAGTCCTTCTCGGCGAATCAATATCTTGAGTTGCTGCAGCGCCTCAATTTGAATTTGCCTAACTCTTTCCCGCGTAAGACCCACTTCGACCCCCTACGTTCTCAAGCGTATCAGTATCAAAGCCTCTTAAGCCGAAACGTCGACAGATGATTTCCCGCTGCTTCTCGGAAAGTTGCTGTAACCAGCACTCTATTCGAGCGCGCATCTCAGATGCTTGCACATAATTTCTGGGATTCTGTTTTGTCTCTGTGCTGAGCATATCCACCACGGCCGTTTCCGAATCCATGGCCGCTGGCGCATCCACAGAACTTAGCCCCTCATTTAGAATCATCAATCGCTCGACATCCAGGCGTGAACTACCCGTCGACTCGGCGATCTCGCGGCTACCTGCCTCTTGCCCGGTTTCTCTAACGTAGTCTCGCTGCACTCGAAGAAAGCCGTTCAGCCGCTTAACAATATGCACCGGCAAGCGGATAGTTCTCGTCTGATTCATCAATCCACGCTCGATATTTTGTCGAATCCACCACGTCGCATACGTCGAGAAACGGAAGCCCTTCTCTGGATCGAATTTCTCCACAGCGTGTATCAAGCCTAGATTACCCTCCTCTATAAGGTCGAGTAGGGAGAGGCCCCTGTTCAGATAGCGTCGCGCGATCTTTACTACCAGACGCAGATTGCTCTCGATCATCCTACGCCTACTTGCACTATCCCCTTTAAGTGCGCGTCGCGCGTAGAACACTTCTTCTTCGGCGGACAGCAGAGGCGTATGACCAATTTCTTTAAGATAGATGCGAGTTGCATCGAGGCTGGTATCTATCGATTTAGCAGCGACGCTTTGCGATTTCTGAGAATCGTCAGTGTTGAGCGCCTGTTTCTTATTATTCATGCAGAGACTCCTTCTCTGTAAACAAATAATCTAGCGAACACATCCACTGTGTCGCACTACGCGCGTCGATTCCAGGCTCTAGTTCTCGAAGCCAGACGCGAGCGGAGAGTGCTTAGCTAAAGTATAGGCTGCTTTGCGAAAAAGTCGAATCGTTTAGCGGTGACTAGTCCAAGATAGCGGGCAAAAAAAACTCGGCCACCAATATTGGCTTCTCGAAGAGATAGAAAAGACTACGTCTTCCCCAGGCATTTTCTGCAATGGGAGTGATATCTATACCGCCTCTAATCAGCTCAGGGTGGCTGAATAGATATTCGCCAAGCGGCTTCTCGTTCAATTCCAGTACACGCTTGAGAGGACCAGCCAGACTAAACTCAGGAATCAGCGTGTGCGCCAATACCCAGGGAGTGTTATCACCAATAAGCACCACTTTGCGGGACCAGAATCTATGATCGGCCGCCAAGGGTCCAAAGCAAGAACGAACGGCTGGATTTGGAAGCAGCAACCATTCCTCGCCACGTACTTCAACACGGAAATCTCCGCCACTTTTCTGAATTAATAACTTGGTGAGTGAGCTGGAATCAAATAGCCATCGCCTCCATACATCAGTGGGTAGCGAGCGGCGCTCCCCCTCACGATGCCAATCGAGATTTGAATCCGAGATATCGGGGACGGCAAGAGACAAATTTCCGGACAATAGATTAGAGTCAGCTTTTGATTGCAAGGGCATCAATTATCGAGAATGGCGAAAATACATATCCCCGCACTACAGAGTGCAGTGCGGGGCAGGTTTTGTAGCGTAGTAACAATAACAGTCACTACGAGTACTCTTTACAGGTCTAGCTGCTAGCGCGTGCGGTAACTCTGAACTGTGTTGATGATTACAGTCATTACGCGTCGGTTCTGGGCACGGCCAGCGTCAGTCTCGTTTTTTGCGATTGGCTTAGACTCACCCAAACCACTCACTGATACACGGCTAGCCTGTACCTTAAAGCGATTAATCATTACCTGTCGCACAGCAGCAACTCGGCGCTCTGAAAGGTTCTGATTATAAGCCGCTGTACCGCGACTATCTGTGTGGCCTTCTAGCTCAATATCGATGTCTGGAAACTGCGCCATGAAGTCAGCCACTTCCTCTATCTCAGAGAAATATTCTGACTTGACCTCAGAACGGTCGAAATCGAAATTAACCATCAGCTCAATTCTTGCCACTTCATCCTCTGGTATCGGGCAACCATCAGCATCGACGGCATAGCTTCTAGGCGTATCTGGACACTTATCTCGGCCATCTAGAACACCGTCTCTATCGGCATCAGCTTCAGGCGCCGGATTAGCTGCGGGGCGTGCAGCCGCTGTAGCCGGCCGCGCCACTTCTGGGCGTGACCTCTTATTACCTTTAAATCGGTATACCAAGGCAGTATCAATACCAATATCGTAGTCTTCGCGATCTCGACCCTGGTGCATAAAAGAGCGCAATGACGTACGCCAAGACCAATGATCGGAGATTTGGTAGCTCAACCCTCCACCAAAGGCAACCAGCGTGTCATTATTACCTTCAAAATTACTATTCCCCAAACCAGCAACAACAAAGGAGTCGAAAGCGCCAAAGTCCACACCCAAATCATAGTAAAAATCCAATTTGAATTGATCAACATCGATATTTCCGCCACCAGCAAGCTCAGTGTCCAGATCGGACATATTTAGCTCAACGCTTAGCCGGTCTGTAAAATCGTAGCCGATTCCCAGAAAATAGTCCGTGTCTTTTTTCAGCCCAGTCGTGTCATCAAAATCCATCCATTGTAGGCCCGGAGCCACATAAAACCCCCCTTCATCGGCTAGCACGACGGGCGAAAAAAGCCCTATAGAGGCGAGTAAAACTGAAGATATTCTCGTACGTAAACTCATAGTAGCTCCCACAATGTTAAATTAACGAATGATTGTAAATTTTGAGCGCATTATAGTAATTCTACTGCGCTTAGCTAGTACTATTTAAGCATATCTACCCTTTTTTTCCTGATCTATCTCAAATGGGATAGAGCCTCCGAAAAAGCTAGTTTTTTAGCTACAAGAAGCCTAGATTATCGGCCATCTCCCCGACTACTAAATACCCTCTTTAGGCGCTGTCAGGTAGTTAGAACTAGCCGGAGCACTGTCATACACATACAATTACACCCATACCATACGACTTTTGAGCGACTCAGATCATTAACTTTCTAAACAGCACACTGGGCAGATGCTGATCAGCCCCAACATTCGTCGTTCAATTGATATGAGAACGCCATAATCTAGTAGAAAAAAGAGTTACACTTGCGGTCCACTTTATTTGCCGCATTGAATTAGAGAACAAAATGTCTGAACAGGCAGAAAAAGCATTACTAAACCTCGCAATCGATAATACTGTCGATGGCAGAGACCTGCTTACAGCCCAACAACAGATCTCCACCGCGGACACCCCAGAGGAGATCGACCTAGACAACCCTGCCTACTTCGAAAATCGTGAACTCAGTTATTTCAAGTTCAATCTTCGTGTACTGAGCCAGGCTAGCAACGCGAAGCACCCACTGCTGGAACGCCTCATGTTCCTCCTCATCTTCAGCTCCAATCTAGATGAGTTCTTCGAGGTTAGGGTTTCAGGCTTAAGGAAGCAGCTAGATTTTGGTCGACAGCGACCGGGACCGGACGGCCAGTATCCGGAACAAGTCCTCAAAGATATTCACTTACAGGTTAAAGACGCCCTTTCTGAACAGTACCGAATCCTCAATGAAGACTTGTTTCCTAGCCTCGCTGAGGAAGACATCCACTTCCTGCCGCGCCACGATTGGAATGACGAATTACGAAAGTGGACTCGTGACTATTTCGATGAGGAGATTCAGCCAGTGGTGAGCCCCCTAGGGCTAGATCCCGCGCATCCATTTCCCAGACTCGTCAATAAGAGCCTAAACTTCATCCTCTCACTGGATGGGAAAGACGCCTTCGGGAGACAGAGCGGTCTCGCCATAGTCCCAGCGCCTCGCTCCTTGCCGAGGCTGATCAAGGTGCCGACAGAAATCGCCCCCGAGGGAGATAACTTCATCTTCCTCTCTTCGATCATCCATGCCTATGTCGATGAGTTGTTTCCGGGCATGAGCGCCACTGAATGCCATCAATTTCGAGTCACTAGGAATTCCGACCTCGAAATGAGCAATGTTGAGGTTGAAGACTATGCAATGGCCTTGCAGGGACAGCTACATAGCCGACGCTTCGGTGCCGCCACCAAATTAGAAGTGAGTATCGGCTGCCCAAGCGAGTTGACCGACTTCCTCTTAGAGCGTTTCAATCTCACTAATGACGAGCTGTTCCAGCTAGACGGGCCGGTGAATCTACGACGCCTAATGGCCCTATACGGGATGATTGATCGCCCCGATCTACGCTTCCCGCAGTTTTCCCCAGGCACACCAAAATTATTAGAAGAAGATGCATATATTTTTGCCGCAGTAGACAAGGAAGATCAACTGCTGCTGCATCCGTTTCAGTCTTTCATCCCCATCATCGACTGGGTTCGTCAGGCCGCGAAGGATCCAACAGTATTGTCCATTAAACAGACCCTCTATCGCACCAATGAGTCTTCAGAACTGGTCGAAGCACTCGCCGATGCGGCTCGAAATGGAAAAGAGGTAACCGTTGTTATCGAACTCCGCGCACGATTCGACGAAGAAGAGAATATTAATTTCGCTAGCATCTTGCAGGAAGCAGGAGCTGTAGTGGTCTATGGAGTTATGGGTTACAAGACCCACGCGAAGATGCTGTTAATAGTCCGTCGTATCGGTAACACGCTAAAGCGCTACGCACATTTAGGCACTGGCAACTATCACCGTAAGAATTCACTCCTCTACACAGACTATAGCCTGCTAACCTCGGACGCAGTTCTCTGCGCAGACGTACATAAGGTGTTTCAGCAAATCACCGGCATGGGAAAGAAAATTCATCCAAAGCTGCTAATTCATGCGCCTTTTACTTTGAGAAAGTCCTTACTCAAGATGATAAATAGTGAAATCGCTGCTGCTACGGAAGGCAATAAAGCACGCATCGTTGCGAAAATGAATTCTCTAACCGACCCCGATATTATCAAAGAACTTTACAAGGCTTCTATGGCCGGTGTGAAAGTAGATCTTGTTATAAGAGGCATCTGCTGTCTGCGACCGGGCATTACAGGAGTCAGCGAGAACATTCGAGTCGTCTCAGCTATCGGGCGCTTTCTCGAACACTCGCGCGTTTTCTATTTTAAAAATTCCAATCCACAGGTGTACTGCTCCAGCGCCGACTGGATGGAACGTAATCTGAACAATCGAATTGAAGTTTGCTTTCCCATCTTGAAGAAGAAACACAGCGCTAGAATCAAAGCCGAACTAGAAATGTATCTCGAAGACCGCAATCAGAGCTGGGAGCTTACTGCAGATGGCGAGTACCACTGCCTGACAAATACTGCAGCAGCAGAAACAGTGGAAGAAGTACAACAGCTATTGCTTAAACAGCTTTCCTAGCGCTTTGAATCAGACTGACTTCGGGAAGTTCGCTATCCTGCAGAATAGCTAGGGTTTTCTTATTCTTCACCATGAAGTCTAGCATTCCCTCACGTAGTGCCGTCGCACTAAAATTTATGTAATCCACCGAATAAGATTGCATCAATCCCACTAACACCGCCAAACCTGGCAACAATAACTCCCGCCGACGCTCTTTTAGCCCGGGCAGACCAGCATTTTCAGCGATGGCAGTAATGAGCTGCGGCTGCAATGCCGTCAGTGTGGGCAGCTCTATCCTACCCTTCTCGAAACCCTGTGCCTGACAGATAGCGGCAAGCATCTTCACAGTCCCGGAGGAAGCGTACGCCTCTCCCCAGCCCGCCTTTTTAACAGCGGGGCTAAAACTGTCGAAGAGTGACTTGGAGGCCACCGTTGCTGCATTCAACTGCGCCTCTAAAAGCTGTGGGTCTGATTTTGCGGGAAAGAAATATTTATCGCGCCAGGCGACGCTACCCACTGCCACGCTCTCAGTTAGCAGTCGACTGTGTTTGTGACCGATAATAAGCTCAGTACTGCCGCCCCCAATATCGATAACGAGGCGATGCTTTTCAGAGACTGGCAGTGAAGTGATTGCACCCGCATAAATCAACACCGCTTCCTGCACACCACTGATCGGGGATATTTCAATCCCGATATCACGCGCAGCCTGAATAAACTCGTCGGCATTGTCTGCAATGCGAAAGGTATTCGTACCAAGAGCCCAATACTGCTCTAGTGGATATTGATCCGTCAAGGTCTTGGAGTGTTGCAGGCAGTCTAAGCCTCGCTTAAAGGCCACAGAGGAGATGCTGCCGGTTTTTCTTACATTCTCGCCAAGTTGAACAGAGTCGCTACTGCGCTCAATTATGTCGATTCGACCATCGACCCATTCACCGATCAATATATGAAAGCTATTAGATCCGAGGTCGATGCATGCATACATAGAATAGTGACAATCAAAGGATGGGTGTGCGCCAAGCTAAGCTCAGCCCTTGTTCACTATATCGTCAGATGTGATAGGAGCCTGAATGTGCGCGGAACGCACAACTAGATCATCGATTGTTGGTAATTCTCAAGACCGACCTTTTCTATTAACGTGAGTTGAGCTTCGAGGTAGTCAATATGCTCCTCTTCGCTGTTCAGAATTTCACTCAGTAGGTCGCGGCTCACGAAGTCGCTGATAGATTCACAATAGGCGATACCCTCTTTAAGGTCTGGGCAGGCAATTAACTCAAGCTTGAGGTCGCACTCTAACATTTCCTTGGTGTTCTCACCGATCATCAATTTACCGAGGTTCTGAACGTTCGGAAGCCCTTCCAGAAATAATATGCGCTGTATTAGTTGGTCTGCATGCTTCATTTCGTCAATAGACTCCTCGTATTCTTTCGCAGCCAATTTCTCCAGCCCCCAGTCCTGATACATGCGTGAGTGAAGAAAATACTGATTGATAGCGATGAGTTCATTACCAAGCGCCTTATTGAGGTGCTTGATTACGGTGGCGTCCGACTTCATAAATTGATTCCTAGTAACAAAATTGAGTCAAACAAGCTTCTCTTTTTGACTAGAAAATGTCAATGGAAAAGTCCATAAGCTATTGATATAAATGATAAAACTAAATGATAAGCAATCCCATTCCCATCTATAACTGCGAGCATAGGAGAATACTTTTCGAAGCAAAGAGTTACTGAAAACGGGGAATAGAAAAATTAGAGTACGACAGCTAGGCTGCGTTGGTATAAGAACCAGTCTTGTGGAATTCTTTGACGATAGTCTGAGCGAGCTTGCCACATTTTCCGCATTCGCTGGCAACACCGAGCTTTGCTCGTAGATCAGTCAAATTACTCGCACCACCACGACACAGATCACGAATCTGGTTGTCAGTAATTTGTCTGCAAATACATACGTACATGGCTTATCCTCAGTGTGGTTGATACTTTAAATGATAATGAGAATGATTGTCAACAACATTTATATCTGTTAATTTAGCCCTAGTAAATACTATCCATTCGATGACGTAAGTCATTGTTTTTTAAAGGTTATAAAGAAGTCATGTCAAACACCACCCTATCCACAGCCAAGAGCGGCGATCGCTGTGTCGTACTGGAAATTGCCTCTGAGCCAGCCGAGCTCAAGAGTCGCCTCTACTCATTGGGCATTATTCCAGGCTCGCTACTGGAATTACTGCGCTTCGCCCCCCTTGGGGATCCGATGCAGGTTAAGGTGGGCGGCAGCTTTATCAGCATTCGTAAATCCGAGGCAGCAATCATCACCGTGGACATTCAATAGCACATGCAAAAAATCGCACTCATAGGCAATCCCAATTGCGGGAAGACAACACTCTTCAACCTACTCACCGGAGCCAATCAGAAGGTCGGCAATTGGCCGGGGGTAACTGTCGAGAAGAAGTTTGGCTATTTCGAGCTCGAAGACGAATCGATAGAACTTGTTGACCTACCCGGCATCTATTCCCTAGAACAAGAGTACAGCGGCATTGATGAGAAGATTGCACAGGACTATCTAGAGCAGTCCGATATTGGCCTGGTCATCAACATCGTAGATGCAACCAACCTCGAAAGAAGCCTTGTATTAACGCAGCAGCTAATGGAACGTGATATCCCAATACTGCTTGTTATAAATATGCTCGATGTTGCACAGCAGCAAGGCATCAGCGTTAACACTCGAAAATTAGCCGACAAACTGCAATTACCAGTGATTGAAATGATAGCCTCACAGAAGAAAGGCGTTGATGAGCTTCGTGATGCACTGACTAGCAAGCTCAGCAATGCATCAACAGCTAGCAGCAATCAAAAAACCCCACTTTCTTCAACGCATTCTGCTACCGAAGAAAAAATACTCCAGCGCTACCATCAATCACGCCAACTCATCAATGGAGTTGTCGAAGTCTCACCTACCCATCACAGTCTTTCGGAACGCATCGATGCCGTGGTAATCAATAAATGGCTAGGCATACCCTTCTTTCTGCTGATGATCTACATGATCTTCACTATCGCGGTGAATCTCGGTGCTGTGTTCATCGACTTCTTCGATATATTATTCGCCGCAGTCCTAGTGGATGGGACGACTTGGCTGCTGCGGGAAATCTCCGTACATGAGGTAATTGTTACTCTACTTGCTCAGGGCGTAGGCGGCGGCATCACTCTGGTCGCTACCTTTATACCAGTCATTGGATTTCTCTATCTCTGCCTCTCCGTACTGGAAGACTCAGGCTATATGTCTCGTGCCGCTTTTGTGATAGATAGAGCGATGAGCGGCATTGGCCTGCCCGGTAATGCCTTCGTGCCATTGATCGTTGGCTTTGGCTGTAATGTACCCGCGGTAATGGCTGCACGAAGCCTAGGAAGAGACAGCGACCGGCTGATGACTATCGCCATGGCGCCATTCATGAGTTGCGGTGCGCGACTCACCGTCTACGCTCTCTTCGCCGCCGCATTCTTTCAGGAGAGTGGTCAGAACATCGTATTCTGCCTGTACCTGCTAGGCATCGCGCTAGCGATATTCACCGGCTGGATATTTCGCAAACAACTCTTCACCGATGAGATAACACCCTCGTTCCAAGAAATGCCTGCCTATCATGTACCTATAGCGCGCAATATCTTGCTCACTACTTGGTTTCGGTTGAAATCTTTTATATTTCGCGCAGGCAAGACGATCGTTGTCGTAGTGATAGCACTCAGCTTCCTAAACTCGATAAGCACAGACTTTAGTTTTGGCAATGAAGACTCGGAGGACTCTGTTCTCAGCGTTATAGGCAAATCGATTACCCCTGCATTCTCACCGTTGGGCATAGAAGAAGACAACTGGCCCGCCACAGTAGGCCTGTTCACTGGCATGTTCGCCAAGGAAGCGATCGTTGGCACCCTTGACGCACTTTATAGCGAGCCAGACAATGGCGAAGATGGCTCTCCCCCCGACTTAGTTGCCGCGGCAGCTGAGGCCATCTCATCGATAGGGACGGAATTAGTCGCACTGAGCTCTACGCTTACCGACCCGCTAGGCATCTCGATTGGCGATGTTAGCGATCTAGACGCCGTTGCAGACGATCAGGGTATTGAGACCTCTACGCTTAGCAATATGGCGGCTCTGTTTTCCGGCCCATTTGCGGCATTCTGCTATCTTGTCTTCGTCTTACTCTACGCGCCCTGCGTCGCAGTACTTGGCGCCATAAATAAAGAAGCCGGTTGGCATTGGGCATTATTGGTATTTGGCTGGTCTACAGGGCTCGCTTACATCACCGCCACGGTTATTTATCAGATTGGCACTTTCTCGTTAAACCCCCTATTCTCCTCAATATGGATAATTAGCATGCTCTCCATCTTGGCTGTCTTCATTATTAATCTGAAAAGGCTCTCCAGCAAGATGGTGCCGAAGAATCTCATACCGGCTGTTCAGCTATAGCAGGAGGAAGAACTTGCAGGACTCAGTGCATCAGGACGCTCGACTCCCTGCTTCAATGTTTCTCCTAGCAGGGATTAGCCTTCTCCTGCTAAGCAAAATATTCCTAGCAAGCGCTCTCGACTTATACAGCGATGAGGTCTTCTATTGGCAGGCATCTGCCAATCCTGCCATTGCCTACAGCGACCTGCCTTTCATGACAGCACTGCTTATCGGATTGGGTGCTGCCTTCGACGCCCACAATACTCTCGCGGCACGAAGCCTATTCATCCTGATAGGAAGCTCCCTGCCATTACTTGTCTATTGGATTGCAAAGCCAATCACTAACAGCAAACGCGCCTTAGAGTCCGCAGTATTAAGCCTGTGCTTACCGCTAGCAGGGTTCCTCGGACTTCTCGCTGTACCAGATGTCCCTCTTATCTTCTTTGGACTCTTCGCTATCGGCTTCTTCGAGAGAGCACTGCGTACCGACCGGACTTCATATTGGGCATTCACCGGCATATTTGTGGCTCTGGGACTATGCACACACTACCGCTTCTTTCTCTATCCAATAGCCGCAATAATTTTTCTAGCGCTATTTAAAGCGGAACACAGCCAGTGGAAGAATCCGCGTCTATGGCTGAGTATTTTCATAGCCAGCCTAGGACTAACACCTATACTCTGGTTTAATTTAAGCCATCAACTGAGTAGCGCAAGCTTCTACTTCGTAGATAGACACCCGTGGGAATTTCAAGTTTCTGGACTGCTACATCTTTTCAAGCAAGCGGGGCTGGTTACACCTCCGCTCTATCTATTATTCGCATACACAATTTATCTGATGTATCAAAAAGCGATCCGCGGTGATCGTAGTGCGGCACTACTGCTCAGCTTTTCATTGGTCAATTTACTAGTCTATCTGCTGCTTGCTCCCTGGACGGATGCTACCAGCACGTCAATTCACTGGCCTCTTTCCGGGTACTTCCCTCTGTTCATCTATCTACCCTATGCTCTGCGCAGCGCTGCAGATTCACTCGGAGCATATTTCACTGCACAAACCGCCCACCGGCTCGTCATCGCCATTCCTGTTATCGGTTTCCTTGGCACCCTAACGGCCCTGTTCGGTATCGGCTCTCAGGCTTTTCAATTACAACTCCAACCACTCATTGGGGCGGGAGTGCTCTCGAATAAAATGGCCGGCTGGAAACAGTTTAGCAGCCATGTAGATGAACTCTTAGAACGCGAATTCGCTGAATCACCGCTGTTACTAAGCGATAACTATTACACGCTCGCACAGCTCGAATTTTCCGACCCAAGGCGCGAAGGGTTTGCACTGGATGAGGAAAAGGCAGTCCGTGATGGTCGAATAAGCCAGTATCAAATCTGGCAGAAGGACAGAATGGGCTTAGAGCGAGTTGCAGCAAGCGAGTATCTATTTGTAGCAGAAGACAGCACCCTGGATACGGCGGCAAAACACGATTTGCTCTCCGGGCTTTGCGCCAGAACTGAGCAACTAATTCATCTCGGAGAATTGAATCTATTCAATGGAGACAAGCGATTTAGTTTTTATCAAGGACGCGCGCTCTACAGCACTGACAATCTCGAACAAGTTCAGACATCAGCCTGTCCATATCCCGCCATCGCTTGGATTGATGCTCCCGAGCCAGACGCCGAGCTTAGTGGAATCGTCGATGTAACTGGCTGGGCGTTCAACGAAGATATTGGCATCTCCAGCATCAGCCTACTCATCGACAGCGAAGTAGTCGGCCTAGTCGATTATGGAGCAAGTCGCCCCGATGTTGTCGAAGTCATGCAGGTACAGAGCGATCCAAACAGCCCCAAGCTCGGCTATAGCACTAGCTTCGATAGCAATCATTTAGAAAGCGGCTCTCATCAACTAGAGATAGAGACAAGAAATAATCTAGGAATTAGCCAGCGCTACGGCGAGCGCTTGATTGAAGTTAATAACTAACGCTGATAGCTGACGCTGATAACTAAGGAGTAGTTAGTGTCTCAGTTTGAACCTTTCACTGACTCTGAAAGGCAGTAAATCTCTGGTGACGCTTAACGCCGTGCGAGGCAGGATGCCGAGCTCGAGCGTACAGGGATGTATTTACAGCGTGCGTTAAGCGT